>Ga0224505_10000850_pt1 | contig 20583 bp, 22 predicted proteins | sample SF_Jan12_sed_USG_FD_169102 | JGI IMG/M metagenome (GOLD analysis project Ga0224505, IMG submission 169102) | Sediment microbial communities from San Francisco Bay, California, United States - SF_Jan12_sed_USGS_4_1 | ecosystem: Environmental > Aquatic > Marine > Sediment | place: USA: California... | reverse complement strand
GGCCCGGCATGAAAACCCGGCTCCGGTGATACGGGCACGCAAAAACCAACAGACCATCCAATCCAATCCTTCTCCCAGAACTCGACATCAAAACCTAGCGGGGCGGCCTCTCCCCGACATCGGTACACACCGATGTCTTGCCGAGCACGACAATTCCTGGACGGACAGCGACCACGCAGCTTCTGAGCGGACCGAACTGGTGGCTGTCGCCTGAATCGATACCGCCAATCTCGCCGGAGACGGTCCACCCTTTCGCATCCCTGGTCTCAACCATCACCTCGTCGCTGCCCCACCAATCCAAGCCAGATTCATCCCGAGCCTCGAAGGCAATGGCCTCAACCTTGTATCGCCACTCGGTCCATTCGATAGTATCCCAAGGGATATCCCGCCTCACAATCACATGCTCAACCGACGTATTGACCTAAATCTCGGTCTGGGGCTCATGCGCGGATACCCCCGCGACGCACCACAACCATGCCGCTCCACTCAAGCACCACACCATAACGCGCCTGTTTGACATCATCGTGGATTTCCTCCTGTCCAAACCCACAGATTACCTCTCTGCCTGTTTCGGCCATCGACGTTTCGCTGGCGTGCGCGTCTTCTCCATCACACCGCCGGTCATGGGTCTCACCGTTCCGACAGTCAGCAAGAGCCGCTCATCGTCACGATTCAAGGGGTTGTAAGTCTACAGAAAAATCCAGCATGACTCCAGTCTCTTTGCCGCTCACTGGATTGCGCTCGGCCGTCGTGCGGATTCGTGAGACCGGGGCTACCCACACGATCAGTCATTTGGCAGCTCGGTTTCTCGCAAATCAGTGGTGAACGCGTTTTCTCCATAAAGAAATCCAGGCCGACGTCACTGCTGCATGCCGATCATTGGCCTCGCTGGATTCTGGAGATGTACATCCCCATGAATATGCAGCAAACATGAGCAGAGCTGGAATGGCCGTCCACGGGAAGAGGGAACCCAACAGGATTATCATGAAGGCAGGATTCAGGCATAGGGTCCGGTATGGCCAAACTACTTCCGTTACGCTCAATACAACACGTGCCAGGAAACGGCCAGTAGTATCAGTTCTGAGAAAACCAGCGCCTTGGCGCCGATAGAAACTGAAACTATACGGTGAACACAATCACCCTCGGCAATTTGAGGAATCGGGGACCAGGTCTATAAGCAGATTGGCTGAGGCTAGTTTTTAGAATTTGCAGGTGTCTTCACTGATCTCCGGACCGGGGATGGGATGTTCGCGAACCCACTTCACGTAATTCCGGCAGTCCATTTCAGCCCCTTCCCTTGAGGACTTGCCTTCGTTGACCAGCCGATGCCATCGGCTAATCCGTTCCACAAACGGATCGTACCGGCACACATCTTTTCCGGAGGATTGCCCAGCCAGTTGCTTGCACTTAGTCATCCAAAGCTCCGGGGTCAGTGCCCCGCTCTCCACAGACCTGGTCAATTCATGGCGCTTGTCAGCAAACGATCCAAACTCACAGACCGCAGGATCAACCGGAGGAGGAGCGGCATGATTCCGATCGGCTGTATTCAACATCTGACGACAGTTCGCTTCACCGACCTCTTTCGAGATCAGGCCCTTTTCTATCTGCTGTTTGGTTTCCGTCCGCCGCTCATCGAATTCGGACTTGGAGAAAAGCGCCGGCACCCCGACGACCAGCGCCATCGTGGTTGGACACCCAGCCCAAACCAGTGGCAGGAGGGCACGGAGAAGTCGTCGCATCAAGAAACCCTCCTTTCAGAATAGAACCGGTCACACAAACCGGTTGTGCGTGGGATCATACGAATAGCGCCTATCCAGATCAAGAGCCCGTACTGCGGTGTCAGAGCCTGTTCATAATCTTTTGAGGAGCAAGACGAGGAAGGCGAATACGGCCATATTGAGGCTGGTTCGGAGTTTGCGTTCACAGTTGTTCCAGAGCCTGCGGCATTTGTCGAGCCATGCGAATGAACGTTCAACGACCCAGCGTTGGGGAATGACGGCCAACGTATGGAGTTCTGTGCGCGTAGCGATTTCAACGGGACAACCAAGGATGTCCTGCACGCCATCGGCAAACTTCTCGCCCGTATAGCTCGCATCCGTCAACACATTGTTGACATCGAAGAGACTGGTGTGATGCAAACGGAATGCGTCGAGTGCGCCCGCCCTGTCAGTGACATTGGCGGTCGTGATGTGAATCGCATGTGGTAGGCCTTGCGTATCCACGGCGATATGGCGCGTGATGCCCGACACCAGCTTGCCACCATCGTAGCCCTTCTCTTCGGCGGTGTCCGTATTCTTGACGCGCTGGGCATCAACGATGATCAAGCTGGTTTTCTCGGTCCGGCCATTGCGTTGTCTCACCGCCCCAACCACATTTTTTTAAGGCCTGCTCAAGGAGGCTGATGCCGTTCTCTTGCGGTTCATGCCATTGCTGGAAATAGCTGTGGCAGGTACGCCATTGGGGGTAGTCCTTCGGCAGCATCCTCCACTGGCAGCCGCTTTTGAGCACAGAGGTCACGCCGCAGAAGACTTCGTATAGATCCACTTCACGTGGGCGCGTTTTCTTCCGTGCCCTCTCCAAAATGGGTAGGACGTTCTCGAACGTCTCTCGACTGATATCACTGGGATACTTCTGGCGCATACACGGTCCCTTCTCAAGAGGAACAGGCTTACCAGAAATTCCTCAAGAGATCATGAACAGGCTCTAAGTACCTCGCGGTTGACATGCTTGGGGATTTGGCGGTATACGTCCATCCTCATAGATCATTCACGATTCTCTTCCATGAATCTGGCCGGTATCATGCCACAGCGCTGTTACCAGCCACCTTCACGGGCAGCCGAACCTGCCGCTGAACCTCCGGCAGCTTGTCCGCCCAACCGATCAAACAACGCGCCGGTCTCACCGACTGACGTACGTCGCTTCACAAAAGGAGCCTTCCAATGAGCGATCTGTCACTTGAGGATCAGAATGAGGCAGAGCGAAAGACCGAGTTGATTGCGACTAATGCGGACCTCGGCCCAAATCAACTCAAGCGATTCGCCGACGGTGTCATATTCCTGATTAGGCCTGCCTCCCCAAGCAACGTGAATTTTGATGCTCTAAAGGGCATCGCCGGCGGCAGAGGAAGCGGCATCGTTGGAGAGGCTACCTCCGGCCATGGTGTTATCGGCGACAGCCGAGCGAATGCCGGGATTGTCGGACGCTCGGATTCATCGGTTGGGGTGTTGGGTAGAAGCAAAGAGCGCGGTCCCGGTGTCTTTGGACGGAGCAAGGACGGTGTCGGCGTGATTGGCCGGTCGGACACCTTGGTTGGCGTATGGGGCGACGCCCAGAACGACGTGGGCGTGCTCGGCGACAGCCAGAACAGCGTGGGCGTGCTTGGCCGCGGGAAAACCCAAGGCACCGGCGTTGTCGGTGAGAGTCAGAGTGGACTGGGCGTCTTTGGCCATAGCCCCACGAATGTCGGCGTCTGCGGACAATCTGATCGCTCTACGGGCGTTTTGGGATTGTCCCGTACGGATGCCGGGGTGCAGGGAGAAAGTGAAACTCAAATCGGTGTCGTTGGGTTTGGTAACACTGAGGGCTATGGGGTGCTCGGAGCCAGCGTCGGCAATGCTGGCGTCGTCGGACGCTCCGACAGTTCGGTCGGAGTCTGGGGAGATGTACAGAACGACGTCGGGGTGCTCGGGACGAGTGCGGTCAGCGCGGGCGTTGCCGGGTTTTCCCAATCCTCTGAAGGTGTGCATGGCGAGTCGGTGAATGACGTTGGAGTCAAAGGGGTTTCGCCGGGTCTTATTGGCGTCTTCGGCGAATCTCCGAACGGGATCGGCGTTCTTGGGCGAAGCAGTGCCGGCACCGGGGTAACCGGCCAATCCAACACATCGCCCGGGGTCATGGGCGGATCCACTTCCGGCCCCGGCGTATCTGGTGAAAGCGTCAACGATATCGGGGTCGTCGGCCGGTCCCCTGAAATTGGCATGCTCGGTGAGGGTAAAAACAAGATTGGTGTCTACGGCAAGTCAGCGAATGGTATTGGTCTTCGCGGGCACTCATTCACCGGAGTCGGCGTCATGGGTTCCGTGTCAGATCAAAACGCTCTCGCCGGGCATTTCAAAGGCGGTGTGCTGGTTGACGGAGACTTCACCGTCACCGGCGCCAAAGGCGCTGTTGTGCGCCATCCCGACGGAAGCCACCGATTATTCTGTGCAATCGAAAGCCCCGAAAGTTGGTTCGAGGATTTCGCCGAAGCCACCATGGAGGGAGGCCGGGCCGAGATCACACTGGATCCTGATTTCGCACAGTTAGTGAATACCGACCGTTATCACGTGTTTCTGACTCCATACGGCCCGTCAAACGGCCTGTATGTCGAGCGCCGGACAGCCCAGGGTTTTGTCGTCAGGGAACAACAGGACGGCAAGAGTCGGGTGCCGTTTTCTTATCGCGTTGTCGCCAAACGCCGCGACATCGACGTGCCGCGTTTCAAAAACATGCCTGCTCCCCCGGAGATGCCAACTGAAACACTCAATGCGCCAGAGGCCACAGAACACGGCTCGACTGCGGAATCCCAGCCTCAGAGCGAACAAGTTTTCTCGCCTCCACCGAGGAGTGAACGCCCAGGTATCATACACCCCGGAAAGGAATCAAGCGGTGTCCGTGGAGCTATCTCGATCTCAAAGCCAACTATCGAGACTATCCTGAAGAAGCCCTAGTGTGGAACGAGAGGACCGGGCATATTCGGGTACTTACCGCCTCCGGGAGGCCCGGGCACATAATTGGGATTGATGTGCTCCCAGACTCCGCCGGGTTTCCCACCGATCCCCCACCCTCGCACGTACAGCAGCGCCAGCACCGGCTCGGTTTCGAATCTCGTGGTTCCAGTCACTCGTCCGGCCACCGTCATCCGCGCCCATGTGCGATACGTCTGAGGCAGTTGACTCTTCTCCACCGTCACCCAGTAGGAGCCAGCCTCTGGGCTGCTCAGATCGACAGGACGCTTGGGCATATAATCCTGATCCAGCGGCCGATTCTTCAGGCGCAACCAGATGTACTGCTCGTTCGCTTCTTCGTCGATGAGGGCCCCACCCAACAGCACCACCTTCCCCTGGTACTTCTCAGGATGGACCACCAGATCCGTGAGCGTCACATCACGCTCAGCCATCCGCACATAATAACGCGGCACTTTGGAACACCCTGCCGCCGTCAGCGTGAGACTGACGGCTAGAAGGATCAAGAAAGACCACTGCTGGAGTCGGCCGCAAGTAGGCATAGCTTGTCGTCCTCGGTTGATTGCATTTAGCGCCACGGAGACCGGGATGCTTCGATCATCTTCTATTCCAGGCACGCGGTCTGCTCCCTCGCTGATCCTTCTTCCAGCGCATGGGAAACAATGACCTGAGCAGAAGATCCCACATTCACCATGAGCGCACTAGAGATGAAAGAGACACTCCAGAACGCTCTCCCCCGAGGGAGACCCACTCATGAGAACGCGCCGTCCTTTACCTGGTCTGCATCGGCGCATTCACCACCTGCCGTTCCAGATGAGGGTACTGCTTCCGGACAACAGCCAATGTTGTCTCACCCGCATCCTGCACCTGGTAGGTGTACGATGTCCCCATGGCCACGCGTCGGGGGAGATCCACAAGAAGGCGCCCGATATATGCAGTAGTCTCAGGCGTGACATGAAAGGTCAAGCCCACGTCGCCGCCCATAGCAGACAACCCCTCATGGCGAAACGTTTTGAATAGGTAGGTGCCGACCGGCAAGCGTGCGACGAAGATCCTTTCCTCCCCCGGTTTCGCATCTAGTTCATACCGAGCCAGGTAAGGATGCATGCCTTTCGGATCAGTAACCTGCACCCTCAGAATTTCAAACTCATACGTGAACCCCGGCGCCTCCTGATCCGCTTGTACAAGGACGGATCCGATCACTATCCCCCCGTCCGGCCCAGCCTGTACGATGGGTCCGCCAGTCATATCGAGGGACGGCGTGCGGCAACCAGCCAGAAGAGATATTGCACAGAAGCAGAGTGCTCGAACGAAATGCGCGGGCTGTCGAAGCAGCGCCCCCCCTGCCAGGGCGCCCTGATCGTACTTTGAGGATAGACGGCCATGGCGCGCAGCCTGCCACCATCCCAGGGAAGAGTCAAGGTCACCGCAATTCCACGATCCACGATAGTCAGAGCTCCCGCGAAGTCCCACTGCCTTCAATCCGACACCCCTCCACCCTTGAGGAAACGCTGTGACGGCGATGGCCGCCACATCTCTCATCAGCCCCAAAGTCTTTATCGTTCTTCAGGCATCCGACGTCGTGAAGCGAGCGGCTGCTTCTGACCCTCTGCCTTTTCGTATGCATTGATGATAGTCTTGAGCACACACAATCTCATCGTCTTCCCGTCTTCAATTTGGCATAGAGGGAGCAGCCTTTGGGCTCTCTGAGGTCGCAAGCTTTTCCATAATGCTTGAGGGCTTCCGTGTCATCCGATTTGACGCCCCGTCCGACTTGATAGATCACCCCGAGGTTGATGCACCCCTTGGCATCGCCATCGTCACAGGCTTTCCGATAGAGAGTCGCCGCGCGAGCATCGTCCTGTTTAATCCCATTGCCCGCCGCATACATTGACCCGAGATTCGCGCAACCCCGCGCGCTCCCGCCGTCACAAGACTTCCGGTAGAAATCAGCCGCTTGGAACTCGTCCTGCGAAACCCCGGTCCCCTCGGCATGCATCACGCCAAGGTTGTAACAGCCCCTCGCATTTCCGCCGTCACAGGCCTTCCGGTAATAATCGGCGGCTCGAATATCGTCCTGTTGGATTCCCGTTCCAGCGGCATACATGGCGGCGAGATTGTAACAGCCTCTCGCGTTTCCGCCCTCACAGACCGCTTTGTAGAGATCAGCGGCCTGGACATCGTCCTGTTGCACCCCGGTCCCTTCGGCATACATCACGGCCAGGTTGTAGCAACCTTTCATATTCCCGGTATCGCAGGCCTTCCGAGTGAAATCGGCCGCTTGCACATCGTCCTGTTGCACCCCGGTCCCTTCTGCATACATCACGCCAAGGTTGTAACAGCCTCTCGCCTCTCCGCCATCACAGGCTCTCCTCGCGAAGACTGCGGCTTGCATATCGTCTTGTTGGACCCCGGACCCCTCCGCATACAACACACCAAGATTGGAGCAGCTACTCGGATCACCGAGGTCACAGGCCTTTCTGAACAGTGCGGCGGCTCGTGCATCGTCTTGCTTCACCCCTTCGCCCTTCATATGCAACAATCCTAGCGCATTACAGGCAGTGGGCGTCCCCCTCTCGCACGCAGACTTGAGCTGTTGTGGCTGGTCCGCTGCCTCGGCCGAATGCACCCCGACCAAGACGAGGACTCCGACGACAATGCCAGCAGGAACAAACATACGAACCGTCATGGCATACCCTCCGAAGACACGGAACAAGGTGAGCGGGCGCAGTCTAGCGAGATTCCGAGTTCAGATTCAAGGCGGGAGCGCACGCCTCAATACTGAGCACCAGTACGGAGCAACATTTTGTCACGACTCCGTTGCGGCCGTGCAATCCAGCCCATGACTACGCCGTTAAAATATTGACGAAAACGCGCATGAGCACCTTGCGCCACACACGGCCTCTACCATTCGGATTCCAGATTGTCCACATTGAGAGCTAGCCCCACGAGCAATGCGAACTGATCCACATGAGTCTCACGGTCCCTTGCCCCGAACCCTGAGCTAATTCCGCGCAGATCTTCCCATTGCTTCCGCGTCAGACACCCGTTGCAAAGTGAATCTGGAAGGCGATAGGATCCTGTCCCCTCTTGCTCTGTTTCTTCATGTCAGAGGGGTAGGCGCCGCCACTGGCACAGGCACCATCGGTCCTGCCGTCTGTGATTTCCGAGCGGAGTCCATAACTACATCCGTGCCGTGATGCCCATGAGTAGGGCGCCAATCCATGAGTCATCATCGCACTGTATCCCATTTGGTAGGTCTATCATGCTTGTGAAATCCTCGGCCTGTACCCTCGTCACCATCGCCCTGCTCTACGGCACTGTACCAGTTTCCGTTGCAGCGGCTCACCCGATGGGGATGCGTTCACCCTTAGCCGTTCACCAGGCTCGTCTTCAAGAGCCATCGCTGCCCATCCAGGTGGTGTCCTATGGCACCTGGTATGGACCACAACGTATCCCAGTTCCTGCGAATGCTCCCCAGGTCTATCGAGTCGACGACGAGCCACTCCGAGGCGTAGCAGACAACCAAGCCTCCGACGAATTAGGCATGGCCAGAAACACTCTCCAAGCGGCCAAGCAGAAGATCGACGAGCTCAAACAACGTGTCGGGGAACTCGTGCTTCAGCTCCATGCCAAGGACACGGAGATCGCCACCTTGCGGTCGAATGCGATCGACAACTCCAAGAGATTTCGTGACGACCTTGCTTCACAAACTGAGGAACTCAGTCAGGCGAAGCGCCGCGTCACTGAAGTCGAGCAACAGATGGCGGCCACCGCAAAGGGACAGGAACTGGTTCAAGCCAAGCGCCGTATCGCCGAAGCTGAACAACTGACCGCCAAGAAAGACCAGGACCTCATACAAGCGAAGCGCCGTATCGCCGAAGTTGAACAACTGGCGGCCAACAAAGAGCTGGAACTGAACCAGGCCAAGCGCCGCATCAACGATGCCGAGCAGCAAACGGCCGGAAAAGAGCAGGAGCTGATCCAGATTAAACGCCGCATCAGCGATGCCGAACAGCAAACGGCGAAAAAGGACCAAGACGTAGTCCAAGTCAAACGCCGCGTCACCGAGATCGAACAACAGCTGGCCGGGAAAGACCAGGAATTAACACAAGCGAAGCGCCGTGTAGCCGAGGTCGAGCAGCAGATGGCATCTTCAGGACGGGAACAGGAATTGGCCCAGGCCAAGCGTCGAGCCACGGACGCGGAACAACTGATCGTGAAAAAAGAGCAAGAGCTGACGCAGGTGAAGGACGAGTTGAAACAAGTCAGCCAAAAGTTTGCCGACGTGAATCCGCAACTCCTGGCGAAAGAGGCAGAACTCGCACGTGCCAAGCAAATGCTGGTGGATATTGAGTTGAACGCCAATGCCAACACCAGCGCGTCAAAACAGACCGATGCAACGGCCGCACAGGACGAGCCCCCTCCTGCTCTGTCACTCCAGTCGATCGATCAGACACTCTCCGCATCCACCCTGCTTGGCCCCAACACGGACGCCGCCGATGAAGAAGAAACGCTCACGCTTCTCGGAAATAGCGACCTCCGCAAGATCAGCGAGAGCCTGACAAGCCTGCTCCAACCCGAGCTGAAGAAGGGCACGGTCACCGTGAGACAGCGCGGGAATAAACTCACCCTGGCGCTTGCCAACGGTGACCTCTTCTCCACCGGCGACGCGACCGTGACCCTTGGAGGCACCTCCCTGCTCGAACGGATCGGCGCCGTCTTGCACGGGTCCCGATACCAGGCGATTGAGGTAGCGGGACATACCGACAATACCCCATTCAGATCCGACCTTCGAAAGGGCTTTCGCGATAATCAGGAACTCTCCCGCGCCAGGGCGGACTATGCGGTACAGATATTGATCACTGGAGGCCTTCAGAGTGATCGAGTCAAGGCAGTGGGCTATGGGGACAGTAAACCGATCACGACGAATGACACCGATAAGGGCCGGAGCAAAAACCGACGATTGGAAATTGTGATTACCCAGACACCGGAATCAGGAATCGCGATCGGTGAGGGGAAAACGCAAGTCGGCAAGAAATCGCAGGATGGGTCACACAAACGGTGACCTGTTTTAGCAGAAAGACCTGTTCAGAAGCTCTGCTCCCTTCCGAACAGGTCCACACCGCTTCCGTCCACTGACAAAAGAACAAGGCTGGCTGGACTTTTCAGCATCCTGCTAGAGTCTGGTCCGGAGCCGCTCATACCCCTTCTTGAGTTCCTCGATCGCCTGGCCCAATGCATCGCCGACGGACACCGCCGTTTTCCCCACTTCTTCCCGCGCGGCCTCCAGCTTCGGCTTGATATCCTCCCACTGAGTCTCCAGCTTGGCCCATTCGTCCTTCGCTTCTGCCTTCGCCAGATGCAACTGCACTTGCAGCTCATCACGCTGCTGCTTGAAATGTTCGAGAGCCTTCGTAATCTGCTCTGTAACCTCTGCCATAGGACACGCTCCTTTGTAAAAAGGTGGACAGATACCCTGGGAATGGCTACTCAACCTGAATCGTACTCACTCCAGTGTGAACCGCATCATCTCCCAGCCATGCTCAGGACAACCGCGTTGACGGGTTTGTTTGTTGGTTAAACATTCTATTCCCTCTGAGACGGATAGATCTGAATGCACCATACAATCAGCAAACCTAGAGTTCAACCCCCAGTCAGGTTACGCTTGTGGAGGACACCAGGTGGCCAGCTTGAAGTAGGGATGAGGCGGTCTGCGGCTAACAGCCCGGTAGATCTCAAGAAAATGAGGATAACAAGGTAGACCCTCAATTTCACTTGGGTCAAAGAACCCGGCATCGGAGGTTTCTTCCTGATCGGCTCGCGGTACTCCACTGATCACCCTCGCCCCAAACACCGTCTCGACCCCTGACAGCTGATCGCCATTGGGATACACGACGGAGAACCGTTCCCCTGCGAAGACGCCGAGGAGCTGTGTCAGCTCGACGTACACTCCGGCCTCTTCCCAAGCTTCCCGCACCGCCGCGTCCGATGGCAGCTCATGAGGATCGATAATCCCACCTGGCGCCCCCCACGAGCCTGAAGGCTTGTCCTGGACGAGCAACAGCCGTCCTTGGTCATCATAGGCCATCACTGTCACCGTCGGGACGTGCAACAGCGCTGTTCCGATCTTGGCTCGAAGACCTCGAATGAACTCAGGAATAGCCATACGGTCGACGATACCCCATTGCCATCAAAGAATCGAGCCCTATAACATGCGTGTACCCAGAGCGTTGCGGAGATGGTCGGCAATGACATCCGACCCGCCGCAAATCTCCCGCTCAGGGATGAATCATCGAAGGGGGTGGCAGCCCCGTTAGGGTTTCCCTCAAAGGTCAGAACAAGTAGCCTCCCCATGGGCTTCGAGTACCATGGTTCCTGCTCCTCCCCACATTGACAGAGGCGCTAGAGAAAGTGCACCATACATCCCTCGTTGATCTCTTGAAACCTATATCCATTAGGATAATGGGACTGTGCAACACCGGGTTTAATCTTCGAGCATAAGGAGACCAGGATCATGGCATTACTGATTACCGATGAATGTATCAACTGTGGCGCTTGCTTGCCGGAATGTCCGAATGAGGCTATCTTCGAAACGCGCAGCGGGGCAGAAGAAAAGGGACTCCATGTGGGTGACGGCCAGGGCGTGGGCGACAACATCTATGTGATCGCCCATGATCGGTGTACCGAGTGTGTCGGCCATTTTGACGAACCCCAATGTGCCGCCGTCTGTCCGGTCGACAATTGTTGCATTTCCGATCCGGCATACCCGGAAGCGGCTGATGTCTTGCTGGAAAAGGCAAAGACCCTCAATCCTGACAAGTCGATCGACCCGGCAAAAGTGTGGAGCGGCGTCCGGAACTGAACGGGTTGATTTCGCAGTTCCGACTTGAGCAGGCTATTGAATACCCGTTTGTGCCCTCGATACGCTTCGACCTATCGAGGGTACAAATCGACTCAGGATCGCCCACAGGATGCAGAGAACAGGCCGCCCCAGGCCTGTGTGCTGCGGTAGAACTGAAGCGATGCGTTATGCCTGAAAAGGGTCCCAGGTTCCTGACCAATGCCACCGTCATCAAAGTATTAGCAAAAGTCTTTGCGTTCCAAGCCATCGAGATCGACCTCTTGCGTTCTCAGGCTGGCATCTCCGATGCGAAGTGGAAGGCCTTGAAGACCGAAGCCTTTAAGAAAACCTACGCCAAGCAACGGGCTTTTTATGAAGATCGCCTGACCGGCGCCTTCGCGCTTGAGCACATTTCTCAGTCTGAACGCGAGACAAGGCTGCTTGAACTTTGGCTCAAACAGAGCGAAGAGTCTTCCAAGGACGACCCATAACAACATTCCCAGCAACACGGTCCGATCATGATGTATCCGTCCCCAAGATACCTACTCAGGATGTCAGCACATACTCGCGCGAGTCACACATAGTGTGATAGCCCTCATCATTGGAGAACAGCCATGAGCACCAATCGCTTTCTACGGTTTCTCGCCGCGCGAGTGCTGGTTGTCGGAGCGACTGTCTGTACACTCCTGGTCGTGACAGGACAATCGGTGCTGGCTCATGGCATTGAAGATCTGTCCGAGCCGACTCCATCACATGCAGTCTCGTCCAGCTCATCAAATCTCTCCAGCCCCGAGTCGGCCAGACGGCAAGCGGCCTGCTGGGCTCTTACCATTCCCTATGGCGCCGCCAAGATGGTCTATGCGGTCGGCGGAGGGATTGTGGGCGGCCTGGCTTGGACGGTAACGGGAGGGAACATGGGGGTAGCAAAGTCCATCTGGATTCCCTCGATGACAGGTGACTACATCATCCAACCGCAGCACCTCACCGGAGAGAGGCGCCTCTACTTCGTAGGCGTCGCAGATGGCCCTCCGGCATAATTCCGCCGCTCCGCTCGCACATCATCCGCGGGAAAGGGATAGAGCCCTTACCGCTTCTTCACGGTAAAGGCATGGCCAAGAGATCGCGTACGGGCGGAAGTGCGAAACACTGCGCGTCGCTTTCCCGCAGATGTCCTTGCTATGATGTCACCTATGCAACGTCACCGAGCCCTCTTGTTCCTATTCGTCGTGGTCCTCCTCTTTCCAAGCTGTGCTTCTTGGCTCATAAAAGGGGAGCCACCAGAGGTGCTCGTCACCAACGTTACGCCACTGGACGCCACGCTCTTCGAACAGCGTCTCCGTGTCGACCTCCGGGTCCGCAACCCAAACGACTTCGACTACCACCTGACGGGCATTGATTTCACATTGAATCTGAACGGGAAACGCCTGGCCCGTGGCCTGGGCAGTAAGGATGTGACGATTCCTCGTTTAGGCGATGCCGTGATGACGATCGACACCACGACCTCGACGCTGGACATCGTGCGCCAACTGCTCGAGTTCTCTCAGAAACAGGACTTGACGTACGATATCAAGGGCGTACTGCATAGCAAGGCTGGGCGATTGCCGTTCACCAACGCAGGCACGCTCGTCGAGCCCGGCATGTTCTCCGGCTCACCAACCGACTCTCACGCAACCCAACAATAGTGTTCAAGCTAAGTAACCAAGCACCATACGATCTGGGGCTAGATCTCGTTTCCTGCGTCAGCAAATTACCATGAGGATACGATTACCTGATAGGTGAATATAGAACTGAGAGTTGATCTCCACCTCTATTGACATCGAAACGTGAGGCCACGGTTCGCAGACTGCACGGGGAGCAACCTCAGAAGTCATTGCTCACATACATGCATAAAATACGACGCGCCCCCAATACTTACTTCCGATACGTGGGAAGCGAATAGCGGAACGTGTGATAAGTCCATAGTCATGCCAGACCAAAATTTCCCCTGGTAGACGTGAGCGATCCAATCGTCGGATCCGGCTACGGGCACAGGCCTCAATACGCGTCGCTGCCTCAGCTGATAAGGCGCTCTGAATCCATAGACAAGGAGAGGGTGGAGAGTACATCGCGGCCGGCCTCGCTGCCCGCTTCGACCAGTAGCTGGTCGTCCACTTCAGTCAGGGTGAGATCGAAACCGTTCTTGGCACGAGGGCCCGTCTCCATGGATGCACAAAAACAGGTGTTCAGCGCCCTGGTGCAGTTCACGGCGATCACGAAGAGCCCTTCACGACGTGCTGCATAGTAAGGATCATGGTGGATATCTTTTCGGAAAGATCCGATCTTGAATGACCAGGCCGGCGAGATCGCACGCGCGAGCACCGATGATCGCCACTGTCTCTGCTTGAGGAAGCGTGGCGGTCGTGGCGAATCCGTCCTTACACCGCTCGATCTGTAACAACGACTCGCGTGGTGCACAAACAAAAGGTTTCAGCGATTGTGGTCCGTGCACGACCCCAAAGATTTCATTGGAGCTGGTCTGTTCCAGCCTATAGCGTCCCGGCTCTTGTTGATCGCGCCAGCCGGTCTGGACATCTGACACATGTTGAATCGTTTCCCACACGATGGACCCATCGCGCAGGGTGGGCCCGACAAGGCGATATCCCTTTGCGCTGAGGGCATCGAGCAATCATTGGAGGGCAACTCTTGGTAGGACACCGCATGTTTCACTGGCCATGGCCATATTACACATCCCCGCTCACGCTACGACAAGCTGAGCGGTCTGCCTCATCGCCATGGTAAGGACTCTCCTCTCCTCGCGCAAGGCGGGAAATGAGGCATGTACGGCTACCCCATTGACACACACGAGCAGTTCAGCTTGACCTTCTTCCTCGCCAGCCTCGTATCATCCGCCGCGTCCACCATCTCGCTGACATCTTCACCGGCCTCCGGCGATTCTAGAGCCAGCTGGCCGCCAGGGATAGTGGGGCTACTCCTGCGACGTGTTCATCGATCCGCCCGGCAGAGTGTGGAATGATTTCGACGGCATCCGAACCAAGAGCTCACCAATGCCATCGAATGAAATCCTAGAACGGCAACACTTTTTTCACGTCCTGTTGCAACCTGACCAGGTCGTACTTCAACAGGAAATTGATCCTGAAGCCGTCTCCCGACACATCGTTCTTGTTGACTCGTTGCCCCCACAGAAATCCTCCACCGATCGTAATTCCTTCCGCTGGACTATACATGAGGTTGCAATCGAGATACTGCGTTTTCTTGTAGGTATCGCCTGGAGAAGTCTCCGTTGTATTGATTTGAAGGAAACCGTAGGTCACCGTGGATCGCCATTGATCATTCCAGAAATGTTGAATCGCGGCATAGCCTCCGTACGCTGGCTGGGCTTTGAGGACTCCCGACGAGTCATATCCAGCATCGAGATTGAGATTCTTAGGATCGATAAAGTACCGAGCGATCCCCTCGCCGTAGACCGCCTGAAATACGATATTGTCTCGACCCCATAGTCTTACGAGCCCCGATGCCATTACCCCATATCCGAACACCTGATCCGACTGTCCAGAACTTGTGACGCCACCGACCGAACGAAACAGTCCCGCAGTGTTGAAGTGATAGTCATCGGTTTCATACCGATACCGGACCACAAAATCCGGGAAGGGGCTGGTTGACGACACAGATTGAACACTGACGGGGTTCAGCGAGGGAACCCCAGAAGAAGGCTGTTCGGCCGCAACTGAGACTACATGTCTCTGGGCCAATCGGTGCGTGTATCGCACCTGCGGATTGAACTGGAAGATCCAGGAGTTCGGGCCGTTGAAGTCCGCGGTTTCAGGGATCACGTCCGAATCGTGGAATGTGGTCCAAGATTGCCCGACCAGAATGTTTCTTAGCTGCGCGTAAAAGTGGCGCAGACGAAGACCGGTACTATTTCCTGGGCCGACAAAGTCAATCTCGATATAGGTGCGCAAGACATCCCATGTGGTATCTGTCCTTGATTCCAGGGTGAGACGAGAGGCTCTTGCGGCCATATTGTAATTTGAGACGTCGAGGTTCGGAGTCGGTATCGACTCGGGCCGAAACTGGTTCATATTGCCAAGCTGACGGAAATCGTAAATCGCATCAGTCCTAATGTAGCCGCCTATCCGCATCATAGTGTGAGAACCAGGAACACGGAAGAATCCACGAAGGGCTGGATCAAATGGAGCATTGTCCAGTCGAGCGTCCGCGTACGCATCTTCAGTGACCAGCTCACGTTCCCGATCGATGGCAGGGACTACCGTGCTAGTTCCCGATGAGAGGGGCTCAGCAGACGAGGACTCCTTTTTCTTGATGTCCTCGACCGATTGCTCCAACTGTTTTACCTTGGCTTTCAATGCCTCTAGCTCCGACTGTTGAGTCGATGGTTCCGGACCGTGAACCCCGGCGCCAGGCACCTGTCCCAATGCCGAAACCAACACACACGTCGTGGTGAAGACGATGATACTCGCCTGTACGATCATCAATTTGCATGGAGAGAGGCTCTCCGCTCTGGTACAGGAGCCCTGCCCCATGGCCACTTCTTGCCTCTCCTTGCTCATTGAGCTCCTCTTACGAACAGAAAAGGTCTCGTCCATCTCAAAGGCGCTGGTCAAGCGTCACAACCCCACATCCACCCGACACTCTCCTCATAAGCGGCAGGTGGAATGCCGATGCTGCTTTACTCCCTCCACTCGCGCATAACTGAATCGCACCCCGGTTGTCTTCGTCAATCGTGGCGGCTCCATACTGAGCCGCACCAGTCACCCATCAGGATCAAGGCTGGGAGGGATCTCCCATGATGATCCACTCCAGCCCTTGGCACCTCGTGCACCAGACAACCGTCGGGACCCGGCCTTGTCCACCGCATGCAGCTAATGATTCACCGGCCGCACTTGGGGCGGTCGCTTAGCCAGTTACGGAGAGGTGATTGATGTTTCACGGGGGGACAAACGATGTGCAGCTTCCCATTCCTATGGTCCACATCCGATTGGAACAGTCTCGGCACCGGTCGCTCACCAACGGGGTCCCTCATCGATATCGAGCCCGGCCCGCTTCAGGCGCGCGCGCAACTGTTCGATCTGATCCAGCAGATCAAGCATCACGGCGGCCGCATCCAGACTGGCATCAAAATCCCTTTGTAGGCGGGCCACTCGGCGGGCACAGCTGAGATCTTCCGCACGGAATCGCCAGCGCGAGGTCTCCGTACCTTGCGGCTCCAGCAACCCTACGGCCACCAATTCCATGATCCACTGCGCCTCCGCGCCACAGGCTCTCGCCAACTCCTCAATCGACAGCACCGCCTCATCGCCGATCACACTTCCTGTCAGAAGCTCCTGTTCTCTATCCATATTTAGACTCCCAGTGCTTGTCGTGGATTGAAGGACAGTTCCTGCGCCATGGTGTGATAAATCCGCTTGGCACGCTCCGTGTCCGCCGTCGGAAGGACCACTTCTAGGACGAGATAGAGATCGCCCGCTGGGTGGTCGGGAATGCCGCGGCCCTTGAGCCTTAGCTTTCGCCCACTCTGCGAGCCCGGGGGAATTTTGACTTCAACCACGCCAGTGGGCGTCGGCGCATTAATCGTGGCTCCAAGCGCCGCTTCCCATGGCGCGAGGGGCAACGTGAGAAACACATCGCGTGCTTCCACCCGAAAGAGGGAATGGGGAGCGAAATGGACTTCCAGGTAAAGATCGCCCGGTGGTGCCCCGCCGACTCCCACCGCACCCTGCCCCGCCAGCCGGATCAACTGGCCTTCACGGAGGCCCTTCGGGATTTGTACATTGAGCGTCCGCTCCCGCAACGCGACACGACCTTCCACGTCCAGCTGCGGTGCGCGCAGCGTAATCCCTCTGGTTGCGCCGGTATAAGCATCTTCGAGCTCGATGAAGATCTTGGCGTGATGATCCTCCCCAGGAGCCCGAACAGATTGAGCATGACGACCGAATTGACCGAACAAGCTTGAGAAAAAGTCACTGAACTCAACGGCTTCCTCCGGCGACACAGTCCCGCGGGTGAACTCAAAGCCCGCGCCCCAGTCCGGCGGAGGCGTAAATTCCTGCCCCGGTTGCCAGCGCGCCCCGAGTTGGTCGTAGGCGGCGCGCTTCTCCGGGTCGTGGAGCACTTTGTAGGCTTCGCCAATTTCCTTAAAACGCGCTTCAGCTCCAGGCTCCTTGCTCACATCCGGGTGATACTTGCGTGCCAGCTTGCGGTACGCGCTTTTGATTTCGTCGGCCGTCGCTGTGCGCTCAACCCCGAGGATCTTGTAGTAGTCCTTGAATTCCATCATTCATGCTCCGGCTCAGCCACTATGTCCCGATCAGCAACGCTCGAGCTCTATAGCGGCCAGGGCACGACCATCCTAGAGCCGGCTCGCTCCGCTCGATTGCTCTCAGACGACGTACGCCTGGACCGTCGAAATCAGCACGATCTTCCCGTCTTTGAGATCCACATGAGCCTTATCGCCGTCTCGTAGCTCCCCCTTCACGAGGGCATACCCAATCGGGGTTTCGAGATCCTGCTGGATTAATCGCTTCAGTGGGCGCGCGCCATACACGGGATCATAGCCGCGTTGAGCGAGGTCAGCCTTCGCCTGAGCCGTGAGTTCAAGCGCAATCCTCCGCTCGGCTAAACGCTTTTCCAAGCGAGCCAATTGGATGTCCACAATCGCGATCAACTGCGCCATGGAGAGGGGATGGAAGACCACCGTCTCATCAACACGGTTCAAAAACTCCGGCCTGAAGTGCCGGCGGAGGTCCGTCATAGCCACCTTTTTCATCTCTTCGTACGGCGCCTGTCGCTGTTGGGCCTCCAGGATGTCCTGACTGCCAATATTCGAGGTCATGATCAGCACCGTATTTTTGAAGTCCACGGTGCGGCCGTGCGAGTCGGTGAGTCGGCCGTCATCCATCACCTGGAGCAACATATTGAACACGTCATGGTGCGCCTTCTCAATTTCATCGAACAGAATCACGGAAAACGGACGACGCCGGACCGCCTCAGTGAGTTGGCCGCCTTCCTCATACCCCACATAGCCGGGTGGAGCGCCGATGAGCCGAGCGACGGTGTGTTTCTCCATGTATTCCGACATATCAATGCGAATCAGATTCGCGTCATCATCGAAGAGTGTGGCAGCCAAGGCGCGGGCGAGCTCTGTTTTTCCCACGCCGGTTGGACCAAGGAACAGGAATGAGCCGATCGGCCTGGAGGGATCCTTAATTCCCGACCGAGCGCGTATCACCGCATCGGCAACCGCTCGAACCGCCTCCTCCTGACCGACTACACGCTTGTGCAAGAGGTCCTGCAGATGCAGCAGTTTCTCCATCTCCCCCAGCACCAGACGAGCGACGGGAATGCCCGTCCAGCGGCTGACGACCTCCGCGATGTCCTCTTCGTCCACTTCCTCTTTCAGCAACCGATGCCCGTTTTGCTTCTTCACCAGGTGCTGCTCCTCTGCGGTGAGTTGCCGCTCCAGCTTGGGCAACTCGCCATACCGCAACTCCGCGACCCGGTTCAGGTCGTACGCCCGCTCGGCTCGTTCCATTTCCTGTTTCATGCCTTCGATTTGTTGCCGAAGCTTATGCAGGCGACCGACAGACACTTTCTCTGTTTCCCAGTGGGTCTTCAGCACATCCCGATCGCGCACCTTCTCGGCCAACTCCTCTTCGAGAATCTCTAATCGTGCGCGGCTGGCGGGGTCGGTTTCCTTGCGGAGGGCTTCCCGCTCAATCTCCAACTGCAGGACCTTCCGCGAGATCTCATCCAACTCGGCCGGCAGACTGTCGATCTCCGTCCGGAGGCGAGCGGCCGCCTCATCCATGAGGTCAATGGCCTTGTCCGGCAAGAAGCGGTCCGCGATGTATCGGTGCGAGAGTTTGGTGGCCGCGATCAGTGCGGCATCCTTGATACGCACACCGTGGTGGATTTCGTATCGTTCTTTGAGTCCTCGTAGGATCGAGATCGTGTCCTCCACCGTCGGTTCACCGATGAGGACCGGCTGAAACCGGCGTTCGAGCGCCGCATCCTTTTCAATATGCTTGCGGTACTCATCGAGTGTGGTCGCCCCGATCATGTGCAGTTCGCCACGGGCCAGCATGGGTTTGAGAATGTTGGCCGCATCCATCGCGCCTTCAGCCGCACCCGCCCCAACGACGGTGTGCAACTCATCGATGAACAAGAGAATCTGCCCATGGCCCGACTGGACCTCCTTGAGGACCGCCTTGAGGCGCTCCTCGAATTCCCCACGATACTTGGCTCCAGCGATCAAGGCTCCCATGTCCAGCACGATGAGGCGTTTGTGCTTCAGACCTTCGGGCACATCTCCTTTGACAATTCGCTGGGCTAATCCCTCCACGATCGCCGTCTTCCCCACCCCGGGCTCACCAATGAGCACCGGATTATTTTTCGTCCGTCGGGACAGGATCTGAATCACCCGCCTGATTTCTTCGTCCCGTCCCACGACCGGGTCCAGCTTGCCTTGCCCGGCTAATCTGGTGAGATCACGACCATACTTTTCAAGCGCTTGATAGGTGCTTTCAGGGTCCTGACTGGTCACCCGTTGGTTTCCCCGTATTTGTTGCAGCGCGGACAACAGCCGATCGCGGGTTAATCCGAGCTGTCTAAAAATGCCCCCTTCTCCCACCATCGCGAGAAGGACATGCTCAACGCTCACGTATTCATCGTGCAGTCCTCGCATCTCCTGTTCGGCCTGAGTCAGCACGTGCGATAAGCGCTGCGTCACATAGATCTGTCCGGGCGCTGATCCCGGTCCCTGCACCTGTGGAATCTTGTCTAAGGCCGCCTCGGCGGCCTTCAGTACTGCGGCCGGAGAGACACCCGCCTGTTCAAACAGCGGACCAGTCAGACCTGTTTCTTGTTCCATCAGCGCGAGCAGCAGGTGCTCGCTGTCAATGCCTTGATGACTTCGGCGCATCGCGTGGGCTGAGGCAGCCTGCAGTGCCTCCTGGAGCTTCAGCGTCATGCGGTTCATGTCCATACGTCCCTCCTAAC
>Ga0224505_10000848_pt1 | contig 20599 bp, 15 predicted proteins | sample SF_Jan12_sed_USG_FD_169102 | JGI IMG/M metagenome (GOLD analysis project Ga0224505, IMG submission 169102) | Sediment microbial communities from San Francisco Bay, California, United States - SF_Jan12_sed_USGS_4_1 | ecosystem: Environmental > Aquatic > Marine > Sediment | place: USA: California... | reverse complement strand
AAGCGACGGTGACGCCCGACGTGATTCTGCTGCGTGTCACGCCCCGTCAGATGATGGAGATCGCCGACGCCGTCGAGGTCGAGTTCAGCGGGAAACCCCAGTGCCAGATCATTCCGCGGGCTGCCGGTGGGACGATCGCGGCTTCGATGGGTTGTGCCCTCAGCCGCGAACGAATCGGCATGTCGGATTCAGAACTCACCGTGGCGATACCCGGCGGATCGGTCGAGGCCGTAGTCGAGTCACTTCGTTCTGTCTGCGAGGCCGATGAAGCGGTCGTGGGATACGCGGCGGCCGACAAGAAGCGCTTCGCGTGACCGTCAGGCGCCGCGGGTCAAGGCGGCGTAAGTGCCGCGGTGGCGTGCCACGACCCGACCATCGGACGTGATGTCGGACTCGACCCGGAGGCGCGCCCTTCCAAACCGCTCCAGCGTCCGGCGAAAGCGTTCCCAATCGGCAGGGTCGGGGGCTGATGTCGTGGCTTCGATCGAATCGAAAACCGGGGAGAGGTAGTCGACTTCACTCCCCTGGATCACGACGTCGAACTCGCCCGGGATGGCACGAACCGCCAGATCGACCGTGAGCCATCCCGAGACGATCCCGCTCACGGCAATGCTCCCACCAAAGACCGTCCCGTGATAGTTGCGGTTGGGCGGGAATGGCGCCCGCACCCGTACCGTGTGGTCACCGGCCTCGACGACCTCGAGCTGGGCGGCGGCGCTGAGCGGGATGCCAGCCCACAGCTGGCGGTTCAGGTCGGAGAAGAGCGAATCACCAGGCTCCACCCCCGCCACCTCCTCCCCCACCTCCGCCACCACCGGAGAACCCACCGCCGCCGCCCGAGCTGCCGGGAGGAGTGAACGCTCCAGACAGCGCCGAGTTCAAGCCCGAGAATGCGTTTTCGGTGCCACCACCGCCGTAGCCGTGACCGCCGTACCAATAGATGTGCGACGACGTCTCTAGTTCCACCGGCGCCCTCAGCCGGGCTGCCTCCAGGACTTCTTCGGCAACGCCAAACGCGATGCCGTACACCAGATAGCGGTCCCACAAGGAGAGGGAAATCGGGGGTGCCTCTTCCAGCCGTGAGAAGTCCCGGAGATACCTCCGGAAGGCGTTCCAGCGGGCCGCTTCCAGAGCACCGGCCTTGGACCTGCGGGCCAGAACGCGACGAGAGGCGGCCACCGCCACCATGATGATGAGGTTGATGATCCCGACGATGACGAGTACCGGGATCAACACGACCAACAGCGACACATCGGCCACGAGCTTCAACAACACGAACACCGCCAGCGCCCCAAGGAGCACCCAGGTACCGATCGCGATGCCGATCCACTTCCGTCCATCCCGGAGCAACAGCCCGGCCTTTTCGATCTTCGACACCGCTGCCTTGACGAAGGACTGGTACGTCGAGGCGTTGGCTGTTGCATCATCCCGGATCCGATCGCGCAGTTCGTGCAGCGGGAGGGGGCCTGCGGTCAATGCTCGGCGGATCACCGTGAGCACGTGCTGTTCGTGGTGGGTGAGACCCGTGGTGTCAGAGCCCATTCCGAGCTCGAGATCGGAGATGGTCTCGGAGCGCAGGCCCATCCAGGTCGAACGTTCCACCTGCACGGGCCGTGCCGTGACCGCCCCCTTTCTGATGAGATCGAAAAGGGTGGCAGTGAAGTGGGCCGGCTCTACGCGACCTTGGGACAGCAAGACGCCCACTTCGGCGGGGCTCATGTCGGTGGGCGGCTCTTGTTCGTACTCGCGGTCGTATGCCACCTTCGGTTCGCGACCGAAGAGGAAGTAGATGATGAGACCCAGGAGGGTCGCAGGTGCCACCGCCAGGACCGGGACGATCGTGGCCAGCCGGTCTACCAGCGCCTGAATTCGCTCCTGTCGCTCGGCCTCTCTCTGCTCCTCGGCGAGGATGTCTTGGAGGCCTGCGCCTTCGATCACTGTTGCGCCCGCGGTGGACGACAGGATCGACCGCGGGAACACGACTCGCATCTCGGTGAACTGTCCGGCGGGGACGAGTGATGCTTCGAGCCGCGGCGAGACACCGTCCGGGCCAAGGTCCACGGTGCCTCGCACCGACGCCGGGTGGCCCCAGACCCGGACGTCCTGTTCGGCGGCCTGGCCGGGAAGCGCCATCGAGGCGGTCAGCGAGACGAGGTCGACCTCCCATTCCTCGCCCCAGACCTTCCAGTTGACGTCCACCACGTCGTCGTACGCCTTGGCTACGCCGGTGACCGTGTACCGGATCGTGAAGGTACGGGTTTCGTTGAACGCCGAGTAATGCCAAACGATTCGAACCCGATCACCGATGTCGCGGGCCCCGAAGGTGCCCGGAGGCGACGAGCACCCCAGCTCGACGCACCCTCCGCTCTGGTACCGCTGCTCTCCTTCGGACACCGTGACGCCGGTCAACGACTCACCCGCACGAAGGGGGATGTCGCGGAAGGCCCCCGAGAAGTTTCCGTCAAATGCAAAACTGATGCGTTCGGTTATCACGAGCGAGCCGTCGGGACCGATGTCGACGCGCACGTCCGCTTCCGGGAGGTCGAACGACTTCGCCTGGGCAGGAACGGCAGGTATGAATACCGCGACCAGGAGGGCCGTGACCCCCAGGATCCGCCATCGCATCAGAACTGGACTGACGGTGCTTCCTCGGCGCCGCCTGGCGCATCGAAGAACGGGCGGGTTTGAAACCCGGTCACTCCTGCCACGAGGCTCGAGGGGATGGTCTGGACCTTGTTGTTGTAGGTGAGGACGGTGTCGTTGTATATCTGCCGGGCGACGGCGACCTTGTTCTCCGTCTCGGATAGCTGGGCCTGCAGGTCCTGGAAGTTCTGGTTGGCCTTGAGGTCCGGGTAGGCCTCGGCGAGGGCAAAGATCTGACGAAGCATCCCGGTGAGAACGTTGTCGGCTTGTGCCTGCTCTGTGGGGCCGCCGGCTGCCACCGCTGCGTTGCGGGCGGCCACCACCTTTTCGAAGGTCTCTTGCTCGTGCGAGGCATAACCCTTGACGGTTTCGACCAAGTTCGGAATGAGGTCGTAGCGCCGATTGAGCTGGACGTCGACCTGGGACCAGGCGTTGTCGACCCGGTTACGAGACTGCACGAGACCGTTGTAGAGGAAGACAAACGCGAGAATGAGGACGACGACGATGACAATGAGCCAGAGCATTTCCGGAGTGTAGGCACTCCACCCCCGGACTCACTCGTCAACCCAGGGGTGAGACACGTGGAAATCCACCTCCTGAACCCAGGGTTGGCGGAGTGGGGGTCAGCCGAGGGCTTTCACCATCGCCGAGCCCATGTCGGTTGGAGTGGGTGCGACCTCGATTCCCGCGTCCCTCATGGCTGCGATCTTGGCAGCCGCCGTCCCCTTCCCACCCGAGATGATGGCGCCGGCGTGGCCCATCCTCTTGCCGGGAGGAGCGGTGGTACCGGCAATGAAGCCCGCAACCGGTTTGGTCATGTGGGCGGCGACGTACTCCGCTGCATCCTCCTCGGCCGTCCCGCCGATCTCGCCGATCATGATCACGCCTTCGGTGTCGGGATCGGCGTTGAACATCTCGAGACAGTCCACGAAGTTCGTACCGTTGACGGGGTCACCCCCGATTCCGACGGCCGTGGTCTGGCCGAGGCCCAGCTGGGTGAGCTGATAGACGGCCTCGTACGTCAACGTTCCCGATCGCGACACGACTCCGATCCGACCTGGCTGGTGGATGTAGCCGGGCATGATGCCGATCTTGATCTGTCCCGGTGTGATCACCCCCGGGCAATTGGGACCCACCAGCCGGGTCGACCGACCCGAAAGGTACCGCTTGGCGCGGACCATGTCGGCGACAGGGATCCCCTCGGTGATGCAGATCACGAGCCTGATACCCGCCTCGGCCGCCTCCATGATGGCGTCGGCCGCACCCGGCGGCGGCACGTACACAACCGAGACGTCGGCGCCGGTCTCGGCCACCGCCGTGCGCACGTCAGCAAATATCGGTACCTGGGTCCGATAGGTGTCGGCCCTGCCCGCCACTCCCGTGTGATCGGTCTCACCCTCGAAGGTGTGGACCGTCCCAGCCTTCGACGGATGGACGGCCGCCACCATCTGCGTCCCGTACGCAATGGCCTTGTCGGTATGGAACTGACCGGTCTTGCCCAGGCCCTGAACGAGAACCCGCGTGTCCTTGTCGATGAGAATGCTCATTTGGCCAGCTCCACGATCTTCTGCGCCCCGTCTTTCATGTCCTCCGCTGCGATGACGTCGAGGCCCGATTCGTTGATGATCTGTTTCCCCAGCTCGACGTTGGTGCCCTCGAGCCGTACGACCAGTGGAACCGACAAGCCGACTCGCTGGACGGCTTCGACGATCCCCGTGGCGATGATGTCGCACCGCATGATCCCGCCGAAGATGTTGACGAAGATCCCCTTCACATTCGGGTCCCGGGTGATGATGCCGAACGCCGTGGTCACCTGGTCGGCGGTGGCGCCGCCACCGACGTCGAGGAAGTTCGCCGGCTCACCACCCACGTGCTTGATGGTGTCCATGGTCGCCATGGCGAGCCCGGCGCCATTGACGAGGCAGCCGATCGTGCCGTCGAGCTTGATGTATGACAACCCCGACCGCTTGGCCTCGAGCTCCGCCGGGTCCTCTTCGGTGGTGTCGCGCATGTCCGCCACATCAGGGTGGCGATATACGGCGTTGTCGTCGAAGGCCATCTTCCCGTCGAGCGCCATCACTTCGCCGGCCGTGGTCACCACCAGCGGGTTGATCTCGACCAGGTCGGTGTCGAGTTCCACGGCGGCCGAGGAGAGAGCCTTGACGAAAGAAACGAAGTTCGATGCGGCATCGTCCTCGAGCCCCAGACCGCGCGCCAGGCGGCCGGCCTGGAAGTCGGCCAGCCCGACCGCCGGATCGATCTCTTCGCGCAGGATCTTGTCCGGAGTCTCCTCGGCGACCTTCTCGATCTCCATGCCACCTTCTGTGGACGCCATCACGATGTTCCGGCTCACCGCTCGGTCGAGCAGGATCGAGAGGTACAGCTCACGAGCGATGTCGATGCCCTGCTCGACGTAGAGAGTGTTGACCTGCTTGCCCTCTTCACCCGTTTGGATCGTGACGAGTGTCGAACCGAGCATGGTCTCGGCGAGCTCACGGACCCGGCTCTCGGTTGCCGCCAGGCCCCCGGAGATGCCATCGGTCACCACCGTCACACCCCCGACGTCAGGGTGTTCCTTGAACCGTCCTTTCCCGCGTCCACCGGCGTGGATCTGAGACTTGACGACGACCACGGCGTTGCCCGAAGCCTCGACCAGGGGAGCGACCGCGGCAACCGCCTCGTCCGGGGTCCGGGCGACCCGCCCCTCGGGCACCGGTATGCCACGCGCCTTCATCAGTTGCTTGGCCTGGTATTCGTGGATCTTCATGATCTCCTCAACGTTCGGGGATGGTCCGGGTGACCCAGGCCGTGATCTCAGAGAGGGGGGTCCCGGGCGTGAAGACGGCAGCCAGACCGGCAGACTTCAGTGCGGCCACGTCGGCATCCGGAATCACTCCTCCTCCGAAAACGACGATGTCGGACGCCTCTCGCTCGGCGAGTATGTCCACCACCCTGGGGAACAGCGCCATGTGGGCGCCGGACAGCGACGACAGCCCGATTGCGTCGACATCCTCCTGAATGGCGGCCTCCACCACCTGTTCCGGGGTCTGATGGAGCCCCGAGTAGATGATCTCGTGGCCTGCGTCGCGCAGGGCGCGTGCGATGACCTTGGCGCCCCGGTCGTGACCGTCGAGTCCGAGTTTGGCAATGAGGATGCGGCGTGGCACGGCTTGGAAGGTTACCGCGGCACGGTCGTACTCGATCCCCACCGGTCGACAGGCACGCCACACCTCCGAACGCGGACCTTGGCCCCTGGCGGCGCAAGAGCACTGCCGTAAGTTCTCACCCAGGACTCGGGGGTTGTCACTCTGGTCAGGGGAATGGCCGGATCGGCATGACGAAAGGGCAGGTCATGCAAACACGGAGGGAGTTCCTCAAGAACACCGCGCTCGGATCGGCGGCGGTCCTGGTCGCTCCCGGGATCATGATGAAGATGGGCTCGGGAGGAGTCCCCTTCCTGTTTCAGATACCCGGTGGTTCGCTCGACCCCCACGCCGTGACCAAGTACGCCATGCCGCTCGTGAAACCACCGGTCATGCCTCTGAGCAAGGGCTCCAACCGCAACCGCGACAAATATCGAATCGGCGTTCGCCAGTTCGATCAACAGATCCTTCCCTCGCCTCTCCCGAAGACGACCGTGTGGAGCTACGCCTCCCGTGACTTCCCGGGCACGCTCAACTATCCGGCGTTCACCGTCGAAGCGACGTGGAACAAGCCGGTCCAGGTGATCTGGTCGAATGACTTGGTGGACGCCGCGGGGGGTTTCCTCCCTCACCTGCTTCCGATCGACCAGACCCTGCACTGGGCCAACCCACCCGGGGGAGCCGCCACCCGGGACCGCCGCGGCACCGACCCGTCGCCCTACGTGGGACCGGTGCCGATCGTCACCCACGTCCACGGGGCCCACACGACAGAAGACAGCGACGGATACGCCGAGGCCTGGTACCTGCCGAACGCTCAGAACATCCCGGCCGGCTACGCCACCACCGGCACTTTCTACGACTACTTCAACACCAAGTACGCCCACGATTGGGCACCCGGGACTGCGTCGTTCAAATATCCCAACGACCAGCCGGCGTCGACGCTCTGGTACCACGATCACACGCTCGGAATGACCAGGGCCAATGTGTACGCCGGCCCGGCCGGGTTCTGGCTCATCCGCGGAGGACCGAACGACATGGAACTCGGATTCGTCGCCCCCGGCGTGGGCGACGACCCGTTCGGTTCGTACACCGAGATCCCGATCGTCATCCAGGACCGTTCCTTCAATGAGAACGGGTCGTTGTTCTATCCGGACAACCGAGCCTTCTTCGAAGGACTGGACAGCGGGCAGCTTCAGATACCGTTCATCCCGGATCCTGCGTGCGATGGCCTGCGCAGCGACGTGTCACCGATCTGGAACCCGGAGTTCTTCGGAAATGTGATGGTGGTCAACGGATCGGCCTGGCCTTACCTGGAGGTCGAGCAGCGCCGCTATCGGTTCCGGCTCCTCAACGGCTGCAACTCGAGGTTCCTGTATCTCTGTTTCGACAACGGCCAGCCGATTCACCAGATCGGTGGAGACCAGGGGTTCCTCCCGGTTCCGGTAGAACAGACCGAACTCCTCCTGGCGCCTGCCGAGCGGGCCGACGTCATCGTCGACTTCACTTCGGTGCCGACCGGGACGGAACTCATCCTCACCAACCTGGGCCCCGACGAGCCCTTTGGCGGGGGCATCCCGGGGGTGGACTTCGAGCCCGCGGACCCCGGAACCACCGGTCAGGTGATGCAGTTCCGTGTCATCGAGCGCTCCGGCGCGGACAACTCGGTGCTGCCGGTGACGTTGCCGGCGGCCCCCATGCCAGGGCCGGCGTCGGTGACCCGCCGACTCTCGCTCAACGAGCTCGAATCCGAGTCCGTGCGTGTCAGTGAACTGGATGGATCGGTGGTCCTCGATTGCGCGGACGGCGAGGTATTCGGACCGATTGCCGCACTCCTCGGCACCATCGATGGCAACGGGGCCGCGGTTCCGCTCGAGTGGGGCCAAGCGATCACGGAGAATCCTGCTCTGGGTTCTACCGAGGTGTGGGAGTTTCACAATTTCACTGCGGACGCCCATCCCATCCACATCCATCAGACCCACTTCGAAGTGGTCGGACGGGGCACCGACGGAACCACACCTCCGGAGCCTTCGGAAACCGGCTACAAGGACACGGTCATCGCGTATCCGGGCGAGGTGACGCGCGTGAAGGCGTTGTACGACCTCCCCGGCTTCTACGTGTGGCATTGCCACATCGTCGAACACGAGGACAACGAGATGATGAGACCATTCCATGTGGGACCGATACCGGGTGACGCACCTGCCGGCTGAGGCGGACCGGGCGAGACGGTTGGTATCTTTGGCAGTGAATTCGACCGAGGAACTCTCACATGACCGTCTCGCCCCTCCACGCCGTGCACATCGCCGGACAGAGCATCTGGTCCGACCAGATCTCCCGGGCGATGCTGGCCGCCGGAGACCTAGAGCGCCGGATGCGCAACGATGCGGTGACGGGAGTGACGTCGAATCCGAGCATCTTCGCTGCAGCCATCACCGGGAGCGACGACTACGACCCGCAGCTGCGGTCCCTGGTGGAACGCGGCGCCGAAACACGAGAGATCGTGGCGGCGCTCATGACCGAGGACATCGTTGCCGCCTGCGACGTGATGCGGCCGGTGTGGGAGGCGACCGACGGTCGCGATGGCCACGTGTCGGTCGAGGTCGACCCGGAGCTGGCCCACGACACCGATGGCACGGTGGCCGAGGCCCGCGAGTGGGTCAAGCGCATCGATCGCCCCAACCTGCTGGTCAAGGTTCCGGCTACGGCCGCCGGGGTACCTGCAGTCAGGGCGCTCATCGGTGAGGGCGTCTCCATCAACGTGACGCTGATCTTTTCGGTCGCCCGGTACCTCGAGGTGATGGATGCTTATCTCGGTGGACTCGAAGACCATCGATCGATCGGGGGTGACGTGGCGAAAGTGGCATCGGTCGCCTCGTTCTTCGTCTCGCGCGTCGACACCGAGGTGGACAAACGTCTGGAGGCATTGGGCAGGATGGATCTCGCCGGACTGGCGGCGGTGGCCAACGCCCGAGTTGCATACGATGAGTTTCTCCAGGTGTTCAAGGGCGATCGCTGGCAGCGTCTCGTCGCCGCCGGTGCCCGGGTACAGCGGCCGCTGTGGGCGAGCACCAGCACCAAGAATCCGGCCTATAGGGCAACGCTCTACGTCGACACCCTCGTCGCCCCCCACACGGTGAATACGATGCCCCTCCAGACGGTCGACGACTACCAGGCCGAAGGTCCGGCGATTCCGGCGATTGTCGGCCCAGAGGAGATGGCCGATGCCCGGTCGGCAATGGCGGCGCTTGGAGAAGCCGGAATCGACCTCGAAGACGTGTTCGAGACGCTCGAGCGCGAAGGAGTCGCCAAGTTCATCGAAGCGTGGCGTGCGTCGCTCGCCGACATCGAAGGCAAGCGCTCCAGCTTGTGACCGTCACGACCCCCTCCGTCAGGCCTTGACCAGCGGAGCCCAGGCGAGGAGGAGCGTCTTCTTGCCTTCGCGATCGAAGTTCACGACGGCCTGGGCCTTGTCGCCGGATCCCGAGACCTCCCTGACCGTCCCCATGCCCCATTTGTCATGCCGAACCCGGTCGCCGGGGTTGATGGCGTCCGGATCAACGGTGTGGGACGGTCCGGCGAACTGCTCGGAGGCGATCTTGCGAGTCCGCTTTGCCGAGGTCTCCAGAAGATGCGCAGGGATCTCTTTGAAGAAGCGCGAGGCCGGGTTGTAGTTGGTTGCACCCCACAACGTGCGACTCCACGCCGAGGTCAGGAAGAGTCGGTCTTGCGCCCGCGTGATCCCCACGTAGGCGAGCCGTCGCTCCTCCTCCATCTCGGCCGGCTCTCCGAGCGACCGCATGTGCGGGAACACCCCGTCCTCCATGCCGACCAGGAACACGACCGGGTATTCGAGCCCCTTGGCGGTGTGCAACGTCATCAGTGTCACCGCCCCGACCCCATCGTCGAGTTCATCGGTGTCGCTGACCAGCGCAGCCTGCTCCAAGAAGATCTCCAGCTTGCGCAGCGGAGGGATGTCCGCCCACTCGACGCCGTCGATGACAGAACCCTCGTTGGTGGCCTCGAACTCCGAAGCCACCGAGGCGAGCTCACGCAGGTTCTCGACACGGCCGATCGCCTCTATGGTCCGTTCCGATTCCAAGGCCTCGACGTAGCCCGTGTCTTCGAGAACAGAGGCCACCGCAGCCTCCACCCCGATCTCGGCCGCGGCAATGAGACGATCGAGCACGGCGCAGAACTCACCAAGCCGTCGCACGGCTCCGGCGTTCAGGTTCGAGATCTCATCGGCACGTCTCACGGCATCGGAGAAGCCAAGGCCGTTCGCCTCGGCGAACCGGTCCACGTGCCCGACGGTGGTATCACCAATCCCTCGCTTGGGCTCGTTGATGATCCGCTTGACCGCAACCTGGTCATCGGGGTTGACGATCGCCTTGAGATAAGCGATGGCGTCTTTGATCTCTCTGCGCTCGTAGAAGCGCACACTTCCGACGACCTGATAGGCGATACCCCGACGTACCAGCACGTCTTCGATGACTCGTGACTGGGCGTTGGTGCGGTAGAACACCGCCATTTCCGACGGGTTGTGTCCTTCATCGAGGAGAGTCTCGACCTGGTCGGCGACGAATCCCGCCTCGTCGTGCTCGTCCTCGCCCTCGAATCGGACGATCCGTGCGCCCTCACCGCGGTCGCTCCACAGGTGTTTGGGCTGGCGACGGGGGTTGTTGGCAATGACCGCATTGGCCGCCTCGAGGATCGTCTCAGTCGACCGGTAGTTCTGTTCGAGGACGATGACACGGGCGTCGGGGTAGTCCGTCTCGAAGTCGAGGATGTTGCGGATGTCGGCGCCTCGCCAGCGATAGATGGACTGGTCCGAGTCGCCTACGACGCACAGGTTGCGATGGGCGTCCGTGAGCTGGCGAACGAGCGTGTATTGGGCGCGGTTGGTGTCCTGGTACTCGTCCACCAACACATACCTGAAACGCTCCTGGTATTCGGCGAGCACGTCGTCGAACGCCCCGAACAACTCCACGGTGATCATGATGAGATCGTCGAAGTCCATCGCGGAGGCCGCCAGCAGCCGCTGCTGGTACAGCCTGTAGACATCGGCGGCCTGTTCGTGGAAGAACCCGTCGTCTTGGCGGGCGAACGACTCGTAGTCGATGAGTTCGTTCTTGGCATTGGAGATGATCGCGCGCAGGTTCCGGGGCGGAAACCTCTTCGAATCGAGATCGAGGTCCTTGACGCATTGGGTCACGAGCCGCAGGGAATCCTGTTCGTCGTAGATCGAGAACCCGCTTCGATAACCGAGCCTGTGTGCTTCCCGCCGGAGGATCCGCACACAGGAAGAGTGGAATGTGGAGATCCACATCCCCTTCACCACCCCTCCGACGAGACCGGCCACCCGATCGCGCATCTCGGCTGCAGCCTTGTTGGTGAATGTGATGGCGAGGATTGCGCTCGGCGGGACGCGGAGGTCCCTGAGCATGTGGGCGATCCGGTACGTGAGCACACGGGTCTTGCCCGATCCGGCGCCGGCCACCACGAGAACGGGCCCGTCGATCGCCGCCACGGCATCTCGCTGGACGGGGTTCAAGTCCTCGAACAGGGTCGAATCCGTCGGGATGTCGTCTAGGAACCACTGCGCCTGCACAGCAAGGATCGTACCCGAGCGCGGAGGCGAGAACCCCACGGGTGTCATTCGGCGTGGCACTCCCCGGGTCAAGCGTTGGCGGCCTGGCGTTCCCTCTCTTCGACGACCCTCATTGCGGACTCCTCGGTCTGGGTGATCGAAACACAGAATCTGGATCCGGTCGGGAACCGACGTTCGTACCAGACGTCGCCACCCATCGCCCTGGCGAGCCGGCGCGCGATCGGGAGCCCGAGCCCGATCCCCTGGGAGATCCGGGCGTCACCCTTCGACACCTGCTCAAAGTGTTCGAAGATCAGATCGGTGGCATCGTCGGGGACGCCCTTGCCGTTGTCCGAGACGACGATCACGAAGTGATCACCCAGCGTGAAGCCTTCGACGAGCACCTGATCGCCACCGTACTTGTTGGCGTTGTCGAGGAGGTTTCGGATCACTTGCTCGACCCGCTTCGGATCGCCCCACGCCGGTATCCCGCCGGGGATCGACACGGAGACCTCTTTGCCGCCGGCAGAGGGAAAAACGATGCTCGAGGTCTCGTAGACGACTGCAGAGAGGTCGAACACCTCGGGGTTGAGCTTGAGCCGCCCGGCCTCGAGGCGAGGGATGACCAGCACGTCTTCGACGAGGTTTCCGAGTTTCTTGGTTTCGAGACCGATCACACCGAGGAACTCGTCGATTTCGCCATCGGGTAGATCGCGCCACGAACCGAGCACCTGCGCAAATCCGGCGATGGACGCAAGTGGGGTCCGAAATTCATGGCTCACCATGGTCACGAAGTCGTTCTTGATGGCATCCGCCTCGGCCAGATCCGCCTTCGCCTCCGAAGCCAGTTCGGCCGACCGAGCTTTCAAGCGCCATCCGTTGAACCCGGCAGCCGCACCAGCTGCCAGCGCAGTGAGCCCGACACCAACCAGCAGGGCCGAAGACCAGGTGGCCTGGGCCAGGATGGACGTCGACGCGAGAGTGCGGAGCATGCCTATCCGAACATAGCCATCGGCGAGGGGCGGATGTCACACATGGGGTGAACTTCGCTCGGCGAGCAACCGGCGAATCGACTCGGTCAGCGCGCCCCTCCGCAGATCGTATTTGTTCAAATACGCATCAACGCCGGCCTGCCAGGCCGCGGCCTTGTCCTCGGGTTCGGCGACACCCGAAACCATCACGATCGGAAGCGTCGCCCCTGCCGATCGGATCGATGCCACGAGTTCGGCTCCATTGGACCCGGGCATCGAGTAGTCGACCACGAGGGCGTCGAAATGTCCGGCGAACAGCATGGTCCGCGCCTCGTCACCGTTCCCGGCCACTTCGACCTCGAACCCGTTGCCTCGAAGGGTTGCGGCGATCAGCTGCCGGACCCCGGCGGAGTCGTCGACCGCGAGCACCACCGGACGCGCGGCGGGCGCGAGCGGACCCCTGCGGGCCAGGGCACCGAGGTGATGATGGTCGGCGATCACGAGGACCTGACCTCCGCCCAGGAAAGCAGCCCCCGCAATGTGGTCGGAGTCTTCGAGGATTGGACCAACGCCTTTCACCGCCACGTTCCTGCTGCCGAGGATCTCTCCCACACCGGTGGCAACCAACCCTGACCGGGTCGACAAGATGAGTGCGTCACGGTCGTTCTCGTCATCGCCGAGTCCGACGGCGGCGGCGAGTGAGAGGTATGGAATCCGTTCGTCGTCGAACACCAGCTCTTTGCCGGCGGAGGTGGCTGCAATCGAGCCCTCGGTGATGGGAACCGTGTCGATGACCGCTGCCTCGGCCAGCCCGAGGACCTGGGAGCCGGAGGCGACGGTCACGATCCTCTGGAGCACGAGCGACACCGGCAGGTCGACCATCACTGTCGTCCCCCGGCCCTCCTCGCTGGTGATCATGACGCTTCCCGACACCTTGTCCACGGCGTCGGCGAGCAGCGCGAGGCCTTCTCCGGTTCCGGAGAAGTCGGAAACGACGGGCTCCGTGGTGAACCCTGACCTCAGCAAGTGACTACGCAGCTCGGAAACCGACGTCGGCAGCCCCTCATGGCGGGCGCGGTTGCTGACCGCCTCCCAATCCACACCTCGTCCGTCGTCCGACACGCTGACGATCAGTCGATCGTCTTCGATCCGGGCATTCAAGCTCACCGTACCCCGGGCGGGCTTGCCGGCGGCGGCCCGCTCCTCCTCGGTTTCGAGTCCGTGGTCGACAGCGTTGACGATCAGGTGCCGGAGGGGCTCACGCATCAAATCGACGATCTGTCTGTCGATGTGCACGTCCGCACCGGAGATGTCGAGACGAACCGACTTGTTGAGCCGTCGCCCCAGGAATCGAACGAACTGTGGGAAGGTCTCGATGGCCTCCGCCAGCGGCACGTTGACGAGAGACACCGCCGTCCGCTGCAGGTCACCGAGCTCGCGAACCATTCTCGAGATCTGGGACTGCCATCCCTCGAGCATTCCTCCCTCGTCCCCGAACGACACGAGCGCGAGGTCATCGAGAGACTGGACCTCGATACCGATTTCGACGATCCGGTTGATGAGGGTGTAGAGATCGCCCGTGTCGACACGCATCACGGCGCCTTCGAGGTCCGCCTCCAAGGACGGGAGCAGCCCCCCCAAGGTATTCGCACCCGAATCGTGCTCTACCGGTGTGGACACAAGTTCGTTGACCGGGATGTCAGATTCCGAGGTGACGGGAGGACCTTGCGGAGGCTCCGAGGATTCATCCTCCAGCAGCTTGGATAGACGGCGCGAAGCGTCGTGAAGTACAGGTCCGGGCTCGCGTTCCCGAGCCGCGGTGTGCATCGCCCGGGTCGCTTCCAACATCGCCGAGCCGAGGACCGGGAGATTGGTCTTGCTGGCTTGCCGGACGTGCTTCCAGGCTCTTTCGAGGACGGCGGCCGCCTCACCGACCTCCGGCTTGCCGACCATGTGCGACGAACCTTTGAGGGTGTGTGCGTCGCGAACGAGTTCTTCGTGGCGCGCCGAGTCGAGCGTGCCGTTGGCAAGGGCCGTCGCCCCTTCCGTCAACGATTCGCTCCGCTGATCCACCTCGTGCAGGTAGATCTCCATCAGCTCTTCGGAATCCGCCCAATCCATGGTGCCTCAGTGGTATCGGCCCGGTTGCGTCTGACTTGAGCCGTCACTCCCACTCGATCGTTGCCGGTGGTTTCGAGGAGATGTCGTAGGCCACCCTGTTGATTCCTTCGACCTCGTTGATGACCCTATTCGAGATGCGCTCGAGCACCTCGTAGGGAAGGCGGGCCCAATCGGCGGTCATCGCATCCTCGCTGGTGACCGCCCTGACGATCAACGGGTACGCGTAGGTCCGCCCGTCGCCTTGCACGCCGACCGATTTGATGCCGGGCAACACACCGAACGCCTGCCAGATCTCCCGTTCCATTCCGGCGCGCCGGATCTCCTCGGTGACCACCGCGTCGGCCTGTCGAAGGATGTCCAGACGCTCTGGCGTGACCTCTCCGATGACCCTCACGGCCAGACCGGGACCGGGGAAGGGTTGGCGCCAGACGATTTCCTCCGGCAAACCGAGTTCGGTCCCGACGGCTCGCACTTCGTCCTTGAACAGATCACGAAGCGGCTCGATGAGCTCGAACTCCATGTCGTCGGGCAGACCACCCACGTTGTGATGACTCTTGATCTTGGCGGCATCCTTCGTGCCGGACTCGATCACATCCGGATAGAGGGTTCCCTGGACGAGGAACCTGGCGTCTGCGTGTTCGCTCGCCACATCCTCGAAAACCCGAATGAACGTCTCGCCGATGATCTTGCGTTTGGTCTCCGGGTCGGTGACACCCGCCAGCAATCCGAGGAACCGGTCGGCGGCCTTCACGTGAACGAGGTTGATGTGGAAGTGACCCCGGAACGTCTCTTCGACCTGTTCCGGCTCCCCCTGTCGCAGGAGGCCGTGGTCGACGAAGATACACGTGAGTTGATCCCCGATCGCCTCGTGTACCAGCGCCGCCGCCACCGACGAGTCGACGCCGCCAGACAGCGCACAGATCACCTTGGCGTCGCCGACCTGGGCGCGCACCGCCGCTATCTGCTCTTCGATGATCGAGTGCCGGGTCCACGTTGGTCGTGCCGAGCACCCGTCGAAGAGGAAGCGCTCCAAGACCTCCTGGCCTCGGGGGGTGTGGGCGACCTCGGGGTGGAATTGCACGCCGTAGATCCGGCGCTCCCGATTCTCCATCGCCGCCACCGCCGCGCCCGGCGTCGTCGCCAATGCGTCGAAACCGGGAGGCGCCACCGCCACGCTGTCGCGGTGACTCATCCACACGTCCTGAGTCTCCGGCAGGCCTCGGAAGAGGCTGCCCGGCGCCTTGATGGACAGCGGAGTCTTCCCGTATTCGCCTGTGCCCGTGTTCGCCACCGTCCCGCCCAGGGTCTGGGCAACCAGTTGATGGCCGTAGCAGATGCCGAGCACGGGAATCCCCAGCTCGAAGATCTCGGGGTCGACCCGGTAGGCGTCGTCGGCGTACACCGATGCCGGTCCACCCGAGAGGATGATCCCTATCGGACGCCGGGCGCGCACCTCGGCGGCCGTGATGTCGCGTGGAACGATCTCGGAATGGACCCGCGCCTCACGGACCCGCCGCGCTATGAGCTGGGCGTACTGGGCCCCGAAGTCGAGGACCAGCACCGTGTCGAATGCACCGGAGGTGCCTGCCCCGTCGGTCACCCCATTCCCACGCCCTGGGACCGCTGCAACGACTTGCCTTCCGTCTGCAGCGAGGGGGCAACCATCACTTCGGCCTTTTGGAATTCTTTGACGTCGGAGTACCCGCACGTCGCCATCGACACCCGGAGAGCGCCGAACAGGTTGCGCCGCCCGTCGTTCTCGTGTGCCGGGCCGAGGAGGATCTCTTCGAGGGTCCCCAGGGTCCCGGTCTGGACGCGGGCTCCCCGCGGGAGCGTCGGATGGAAAGTCGCCATCCCCCAGTGGTACCCAGCCCCCGGCGCCTCGACGGCACCCGCCAACGGCGAGCCGATCATCACGGCGTCAGCCCCGCAGGCAATCGCCTTGGCGACGTCTCCACCGGTGCGCATGCCGCCGTCTGCGATCACATGCACGTAGCGGCCCGTCTCATCGAGGTATCTGATCCGTGCCCCCGCCGCGTCTGCGATCGCGGTCGCCTGCGGTACCCCTACCCCGAGGACGCCGCGCGTCGTGCACGCGGCGCCGGGACCGACACCCACGAGGATCCCGGCTGCGCCGGTGCGCATGAGGTGAAGGGCGGTCGAATAGCTGGCACATCCACCGAGGATGACCGGTGCGTCGCACTCGGCCACGAACTTGCGAAGGTCGAGAACGCCTCCCTTGGAGGACACGTGTTCGGCTGACACCACGGTGCCCTGAATGACGAGAATGTCGAGCCCGGCACCCAGTGCATGAGGTGCCAGCTCTTCCACGCGCTGGGGCGTCAACGAGGCGGCGCTGATGATCCCGGCACTCCGGAGTTCGGTGACACGCTGTCCAATGAGGTCGGGGTTGATCGGCTCCAGGTAGATCTCCTGCATGCGCCGCGTGGCCTTCTCGGCCTCGAGTTCGGCGATCTCCTCGAAGTAGGGCATCGGATCCTCGTACCGAGACCACAGGCCCTCGAGGTTGAGAACGCCCAGACCCCCGAGCCGGCCGATCTCGATGGCGGTGGCCGGGCTCAGCGCTCCGTCCATCGCCGATCCCATCATCGGGAGTTCGAACCGAAAGGCGTCGAGTTGCCAGGAAATGTCGATGTCCTCGGGATCCCGGGTCCGACGGCTGGGAACGATGGCGATGTCGTCGAACCCGTAGGCACGCCGACCCGACTTGCCGATACCGATATCGATCTCCACGTATTTCCTCCGCCCTCGTGGAGCGATTGAGAGTACCACGCGTGTAGTTCGTCAAGACCGGGCCATCACGGGATCGGTAACCTCTGATGGTGCTCGAGCAGAGATCCGACGTTCCCTGGGGCTTCGCCGATTTCACCCTCGTGATCTTGTGCGGCTATCTGAGCGCCATCGCCGTCACACTTCTCGCGACGTTCGGAGGCTTGGAAGCAGGCCCCACGATCGTGATCGGTGCGGTCGCGATGGCCTCGGGACTGGCTTTGGGATGTGTCGCCGTCACCCGGAGGCGTTCCGCCTCGCTCGCCGACCTGGGTTTCGTGGTCGAGCCGAGCGACGGCCTGTACCTGCTGGGCGGAGTCGGCCTCCAACTGGCCCTGGCGATCGCGTTTGCACCGATCGCCGAGTTCGTTCAATCGGATGGCCCGACCCAGGTGGTGGCCAACGAGATCTCGGGGATCACCGCCCTCGGTTCACGGATCGCGATCGTGCTGTCCGTCGGCCTCCTGACACCCATCGCCGAAGAGCTCACGTTCCGGGGTGTGCTCCTGCATGCAACGCGTCGCCGCCTCGACGACAGAGGCGCTCAGATCGTCACGGCCGCCATCTTCAGCGTGCTCCACTGGCTTGGGATCGAAGGCGGCAACACATGGGCCGGGCTCGTGACGCTGGCACAACTGTTCATCGTGGGCTGGATACTCGCCCGGGTGACCGTTCGAACCCGACGGCTGGGACCGGCGATATTCATGCACGCGGGGTTCAACACGCTGACACTGCTGACGCTGTTCTTCCCCACCGCTTGAGCGGCCCGGACGGGACCGCTCATGAATCAAGCCGACAGTCCCACCTTGCGGCGGACCGACGTCATCTCCGCCTCGGCCCGTTCCCGAGCCGTGGCGGCGCCCTGGTCCATGATGGCGAGGATCTCGTCGTCGCCGATCGACTCGAACCGATCGCGGATCGGAGCGACACCGCTGACGACTGCCTCCGCCGCGGCCGCCTTGAATGCCCCGTATCCGGCGTCCTCGTATTCGCCGACCAGGTCGGAGATCGGTCGACCCGAGAAGACCGAGAACAGCTCGAGGAGATTGGAGACCCCCGGCTTCTCGTCCCAGTCGTAGCGGACGTACCGGTCGGAGTCGGTGACAGCCGACTTGATCTTCTTTCGGATGTCGTCGTCGGAGTCGGTGAGGAGGATGCGGGAAGCGGGGCTTGGATCGGACTTGGACATCTTGGATGTCGGATCCTGCAAAGACATGACTCGAGCGCCGATCTCGGGCGTAATACGTTCCGGCAGCGGGAATTCGTCACCGAACCTGGAGTTGAACCTTTCCACGAGGTCCCGGGTGAGTTCGAGGTGCTGGGTCTGATCATCCCCGACCGGCACGGCGTGGACCTTGTGGATCACGATGTCCGCGGCCATGAGGACGGGATAGGACAGCAATCCGAGGTTCTGGCCCGCCCGATCCGATTTCTCCTTGTACTGCGTCATTCGTTCGAGTTGGCCGATCCCGGTGATCGTGCTCAGGATCCAGGCCAGTTCGGCGTGTTGAGGAACGTCGGACTGGAAGTACAGGAGTGAACGATGGGGGTCGACCCCGGAAGCGACGATCATCTTCGCCATGTCGAGCCGCTGGCGCATGAAGTCGGCCGGCTCGTACGGGACTGTCATGGCGTGCAGATCCACGACGCAGTAGATCGTCTCGTAGGTGTCCTGCATCCGAACCCAGTTTTGAAACGCACCGATGTAGTTGCCCACATGGACGTTTCCGGTGGGTTGAACCCCCGAGAACACTCTCTTCTTCACGATCTGTCTCCAGTCAAAAAGAACCGCCGGTTTCGAAGCCGGCGGTACCGATACGGAAAGCGCGGCCGAACGTCAGAAGTGCCACCACCACGCAAGCGAGACAAGGCCACGCATGACCGCAAGGCTAGTGCACCGGCGGGTGGGTCAGCTCCTCGTTCCCGCCATCCAATCGGCGTGCATCGCGGCGTACGGTCCCTGCCCCCGGCTCAGCTCGGCGTGGGTGCCCTGCTCCACGAGATGCCCGGCGGCGAACACGAGGACCCGGTCCGAAGCCTCGGCCGTCGACAGCCGGTGAGCCACGGTGATCGATGTCCTGCCGGCGATGAGCCGGTCGATCGCGTTCCGCAGCTGGACCTCGAGCGCGGGATCCACCGCCGACGTCGCCTCGTCCAGCACGAGCAGGTCGGGCTGGCTCAGCCACGCCCGCGCCAAAGCGACCAGCTGCCGCTCACCCGCAGAGAGCGCCGCTCCCCGTTCGCCGACCTTCGTGTGGATCCCGTGTGGGAGTGAATCAACCCACTCTGTGAGGCCCAGGTCCATGAAGGCGGCCGCTATGCCGACATCGTCGGTTCCCGGTCGTCCGTACCGGACGTTGTCGGCGACGGTGGCGTCGAAGAGGAAGCCCTCCTGGGGAACATAGGCGACCCGGCTGCGGAGGGATTCGAACCGGACCTCTTCGATCGGAACCCCACCGATGGTCACCGTCGCCGGAGCCGGGTCGAGGACCCGGACGATCAGTTTGGCGAACGTGGTCTTGCCGGACCCGGTCTGGCCTACCACCGCAATCCGGGTGCCGGCGTCGATGGACACGGTCACATCCGACAGCACCTGAGGTCCGTCGGGATACGCGTATTCGAGTCCGGACACCACCACGTTCAACCCCCCTTCGGGGAGGGCCCTGCCGCCGTCGCCCGGATCGGCGAGGTCGACCGCGGTGTCGAGCACTCCCAGAACCCGACGGACTCCGGCCGCGGCCGCCTGTGCGGAATCGAGGGTCTCCACCAAGGTCTGTACGGGCTGCACGAGCAGGTTGACCAGGAACAGGAAGGCGAGCAACGAACCCGCGGTCATGCCCGTCTCCGGCCCGATGAGGATGCCCGCCGCCACGACGGCGGCAGTCAGCAGGCCTGCGAACACCTCGGCCGAAGAGAACAGCGCCGATCCGAGGTTGGCGGTTCGGAACTCGGCCGCGAATTGGGCGTCCACGGCCGTACGGACCCGTCGGAGAGCAGGCTCCTCGGCCCCAAAGGCGCGGACGACCGGGAAGCCCGAGATCGACTCACCCAAGGCCGACATGACATCGGACACACGCTCCCGAACCCCATCGTGGGCTCGACCCAGCACACGCTGGAACCACACGAGCATGAGGGCATAGAACGCAACCCCGACCACGATCCCCACGGCGAGGCGCCAGTTGTAGAACAGCATCGCAGTCACAGCCAGGACCACCTGGGCGACACCGACCAGCATTCCCATGCCGCCCCACTCCATGAAATCCTGGATCCGGTACACGTCGGACGTGACCCGGGCCACCAGCGCACCGCGCCGCGCCGACTGAACGTGGATCGCCGACATCGAATGA
>Ga0224505_10000847_pt1 | contig 20611 bp, 17 predicted proteins | sample SF_Jan12_sed_USG_FD_169102 | JGI IMG/M metagenome (GOLD analysis project Ga0224505, IMG submission 169102) | Sediment microbial communities from San Francisco Bay, California, United States - SF_Jan12_sed_USGS_4_1 | ecosystem: Environmental > Aquatic > Marine > Sediment | place: USA: California... | reverse complement strand
TACGCGGCGAGCTCCGCGGCTGCCTCCGCGACGATCTCGATGCACTCGTCGATGCGGTCGCGATGCGTGCGGTGCGACACGATGCAGACCCGCAGCACGAATCGACCGTGGATGCGCGTGGACGACAGGAACACCCGCTTCGAGTCGTTGATGCGTCGCAGGAACTCGGCCTGGCGCTCGTCGTCGGCCGCGCCGCTCGTCGACCCCGCCAGCCTGAACACGACCGTGCTCAACTGGGGTCGCCAACACACCTCGACGTTGGGATCGGCTCCGAAGGCTTCGGTCACGACCTGCGCGAGGTCGAGCTTCTCGTCGAGGGCGTCGCGGAACGCGGCCACGCCGTGCAACCGCAGCGGGAACCACACGCGCAAGCCCCGCCAGTCGCGCGAGAGCTCCGCGGAATACTCGCTGTAGTTCGGCAGTTCGCCGGTGGCCGGCAGGTCCTGCAGGTAGGCCGCGCCCTCGTAGTGGGCGTCGCGCAGCGCCTGTCCGTCGCGCACGACGAGCCCACCGGTGCCATAGGGCAGGAACATGCCTTTGTGTGGGTCGAGCGTCACCGAGTCGCTGCGCTCGATGCCCGAGAACCACTCCTTCCCGCGGTCGGTGAGCTGGAAGAATCCGCCGTAGGCGCCGTCGACATGCATCCACAGACCCTCGGCGGCCGCCACATCGGCGACCGCAGCGAGCGGGTCGATCGCGCCGGTGTTCGTGGTGCCCGCGCTCGGGGCGACCAGGAACGGGCGAAGGCCCGCCGCGCGGTCCGCACGGACGGCGGCCTGCAGCGCCCCCGGATCCATGCGGAGCTCGGCGTCGGTCGGCACCAATCGCAGGTTCCGCTTCGAGAAGCCGGCGATCGTTGCCGCCTTCGTGACGCTCGCATGTGCCTGCTCGCTCACGTAGTACGTGCCGTCGAGGAAGTCCTCGCCGAGCTTCGCGTGTCGCGCCGTGACCATGGCCGAGAGGTTCGCCATCGATCCTCCCGACAACAGGAGTCCTTGCGAGCTCGACGGGTAGTCGAAGACGTCGCACAGCCAGCGGGTGACGTTCTCCTCGATCTGCACGACGGCAGGGCTCGGTTGCCACAGCCCCGCATACCGGTTCACCCCCTGAGCCAGGAACTCGGCCAGCGCCGCCGTATACAGCCCGCCGCCGGGGATGTAGGCAAGGTAACCCGGGCCCGCATACTCGAACGTGCGCTCGATCGCCCGCTTCGACTCGTCGAAGAGCGCCTCGAACTCACCACCGATCTCCGGGGGTTGCGAGCGCAGCTCGCGAGCGAGCTCCACCGCGCCCTCGGTCGCCTCAGCGGGGGCGTCGTCCAGCCCGTGGATGAACTCGATCAGGTACGCAAGGGCGGCTTCGCCCATCGCGCGCATCTCCTCGGGAGATGGGTCGAGCGGCAACATGGCGACCATGGTAGCCGCGCCGCGGTGCAGGGAGTCCCGCGCGGGGCTACGTGCTCGTCCCTGCCGGGCTCACGTCGTCGAGCAGGGCTTTCGAGGCTTCCGCGATGGCGGCGACGGCGCGCTCGAAGGCTTCCTCGTTCTTCCGCGAGGGCTCTCGGTACCCGCTCACCTTCCGCACGTACTGCCTCGCCGCGGCCCGGATGTCCTCGCCGCTCGCCGGCTCCTCGGCGCTGCGCAGGGTCTTGATGCTTCGGCACATGCGGAGCAGCCTACGACGTCTCGGCGATTCAGCGGCGACCGACGAGATGACGAACCCGACCCGAGGCGTCGCGGGCACGGTCGATCTCCCCCTCGCTCGGCTTCACCGGCGCGAACCGCTCCCGCTCGAACGTTCGCACGACGAGATCGGCGGCCTCGACCACGTCGGCATCGAGGCCTGCGTCGCCCGCCAGTTCGTCGAGGAACTCGCTCGGGGTCGACTGCGGAGCCCGCACGTGTCCGGTCGGGCCGAGGGCATCGACCAACGCGAGGAAGGCGGCCTCGCCGGGAGCGATCGGATCTGCATGCGACCGGCGCCGCGACCGGCGAGCGAGCGTGAGCGCCACCCCGGCGACCATCAGCACCAGCATGACCACCGGCCAGGTGCGCAGCGCAAGCGCTCCGGTCGCGCCCACGACGCGGCCGGCTTCACCCGCCGCGGCCTTCAACGGCGCCGGGACGACGTCGCGCATGAAACGGCCGATCGCGGCGAACACCGGGCCGGCCATGAACCGACCCGCGGCGCTCGGGGCCGCTTCCGGCACCCCGAACGTGGGGTCGTACGGCACCCAGCCGATGCCCGGGTAGAAGACCTCCACCCACGCGTGCGCGTCGGACTGCTTCACCTCGAAGTAGCCCGTGAGCGGGTTGCGCTGGCCCGGGCCGTAGCCGGTGACGAGGCGGGTCGGGATGCCCAACGTCCGCAACATCACTGCCATCGAGGACGCGATCTGTTCGCAGTACCCGCGGCGGGTCTCGAACAGGAAGTGATCGACCGCGTCGACACCCTCGGGATCGCGAGGCACCCCGAGGTCGTACCGCGTATTGGCGCGCAGCCATCGCTGCACCGCGATGACCCGGTCGTACCAGGCCGCGCGACCACGAGTGATCTCGGCCGCGAGGTCGCCCACGCGCGACGGCAGGTCGTCCGGTAGCTGCAAGTACGGCGTGAGACCCCGCGGCACCTGTGCACGCGCCAGTCGAAGCAGCGGCGCGGGGGTCGCCGGCACCTCGGACACCACCGAGTACACGAGTCCGCGGTCGAGCAGGATCGGCGAGCGGATCGACCCGGCGGCGTCGACGCGCAACCCTGCCGAGGGGAAGAACACCTGGCGTGCGCTCGCGGCCGCGAACAGCACGTTGGGTTGGGGAACCTCGATGTAGAACGTCTGGACGACACGCGACGAACCGCCGCCCAACGCCCCGTTGCCCAGAGCGATGTCGGACGGAACCACGACCGAGAGACCGTCGCCATCCGGTGTCAGCGAAGTCGTCTCGTCGTGGGTCACCGTCCACAGGGCGCCGTCGAAGCGGTCGAAGACTTGGGCCCGCCACAGCGCGGCCTGCTGGGCACGCACCCTGAAGGCGAGGTCGTCGGACAACCGCCCTCTCGCCTGCAGGTCGACGACGTCGCTGAACCCCGGATACCCACCCGACGAGAAGTCGACGACCCCATCTCCGGCCTCGGCAGGCAGGCCTGGGTTCGAGACGGTTCCATCGAAGCCCGAGACCGCCGACGGATTCCCGGCGAGAGAGAACGGCGGCGTGCGCACGAAGCTGCCCGGAAGGCGAGGCATCGAGACGAAGACGAGCGAGGTCGCGAGCAGCGCGAGGCCCGCGGTGGCCGCGGCCGGGCGGATCGGGGCCGTTCGCGGGCTCCGGCGATCGGGCGCCACCCGGCGGATCGCCACGGGCGCCGCCACCTGGTCGGCGCGCGGCTTCGCCGAAAGCGAGAGCCAGGCTCCGGCGAACCCTGCCCATGGCAGCAGGAAGAGCGCGAACGACGTCGTGAGCGAGAGCGAGCCCGCCTCGGCGATCAAGATGAGGCTCGACACCATCGAGAACGCGAGGTCGCGGCGCCGGGGCACATCGAATGCGTGCAGCACCTGCACCCAGAGGAACAACGACGCGAGCGGGATCCGGGCCTGGTCGACCGAGGTCACGCTTCGGACATCCCCGAGGAACTGCCCGAGGGCGGCCAGCAGGGCGACCGAGAGCGCGACCTTGAGCAGCAGGTTCGATGCGTGTCGCCGCCGGTAGGAGAACCAGTATCCGAGTGGTGCCAGCAGCAGCGAGGCGACGGCGACGGGAGCGGGCACGGCATCGGGTTGCGCGACGACAGCCCCGATGGCGATCGTGACGGCGACCGCGACCACGACCCGGATCGCGATCGAGTCCTCCGGCCGCCCGGCCGAGGCCCTGATCTCGAGCTTCATCGGCTCACCGCCTCGAGGGGCGCCTCGCCGAGCGCCGCCGACAATGAAGCCCCGAGCCGCCACGCGTGCACCGATGCACCCGCTGCCCGCAACCGCTGCACCAGGCCGGCCAGACGTTCCTCGCTCGACACCCCTCGGGCCGCCCCGCGATCGAGCATCACCGGGATCGCGACCACCGTGCCGATCGACTCGGCCACCGCCTGCACGGCTGGTGCCAGGTGCTCCGCGTCGTTGTCCGGCCACGTCGGGAAGACGAGCACCACGGTCTCAGTGCCTCGAAGTGCAGGGGCGACGTCGGCGACCACGGCGGCGAACGGGCGGGCTCGGGCCACGGGGCGCAGCAGGGCAAGATGCTCGAGCAGCTCGTCATCGCTCGCACGAGCGAGCACATCGAGCTCACCGTCGTCGCTTGATCCGGTCACGAGACGGGCTCCGTGACCCTGCGCGAGCGCCGCGAGCGCGATCGAGGCCGCTGCCGAGCAGACGCGGTCCAGCGGCGTGAACGCCTCGCCCGCCGCCTCGTCGTCGCGCGACGCGTCGATCACGATCGCCAACTTCCGCGTCTGCTCCTGCTCGAGCTCGCGCACCATCATCACGCCGGTGCGCGCCGTCGAAGCCCAGTGCACGTGCCGCATGCTGTCGCCCGGTCTGTATTCACGGACGCCTAGGTACTCGGGACCCTGGCCTCGGCGTGGAGCCGTATGCATCGCGATCTCACTGGTCGAAACTGGCTGCACGAACGGGAGGGGTCCGAGCGGCTCGACCGCCGGGAGCACGAGCGTGCTCTCTCCACCCACCTCGACCCGACGGCGCCGCTCCGCGACACCGAACGGCGCGGCAGAGCGCACCGAGACCGACGTCGGGGCGTGCGTTCCTCGTCTGCGAGCCACACGCCTCGTGGTGACCTCGACGCGCTCGCCCGGTCGCACCGTGCCCACCCACAGGTTGGCCGCTTCCAGGAACCGGTCGTGCAGGATCAGCCCGCGACGGGTTCCCCGACGTCCGCCGCGCACGATCACGTCGACGAGCGGCTCCTCACCCTGGTGCACGCGGTCGGGGGCCCGCCGGGTGACGTCGATGCCGCGAGTGGACCGTGCGGGAAGCACGAACCCGGTGATGACGGCTCCCAGGAGCATGGCGGCCAGCACGAAGAGCCATCCGGCCTGCACGTTCGTGCCGAGGAAGAACAACACACCGGCCCCGATCAGCAGGCCGATCGCCCGCTTGCGCAGGCGCATCGGTCAGCCTCGCCCGGGGCTCGCGTCGACGTGCAGCGGCACCGGCACCTCATCGAGCGCCCTGCCCACGACGCGGCGCCCGATCTCGGCGCCTGCCCGTGCCTGGCGTGGCACGACCCGGTGCGAGAGCACCGACGGGGCGAGGGCCTTCACGTCGTCGGGCAACACGTGGTCGCGTCCGCGAGCTGCCGCCTGCGCCTGGGCGCACCGCGTGAGCACGACGGTGGACCGGGGCGATGCCCCCAGGGCGACCTCCGGCGCTTGCCGCGTGGCGGTCACCAACGCGACCACGTAGTCCACGATCGTGTCGTCGACATGGACCGTTCGCACGGCCCGCTGCGCACGCAACACCTGGTCGGGCGAGAGCACCGGACGCAGGTCGTGCATGGGATGCCTGCGCAGCTGTCGCCGGACGATGTCTCGAGACATCGACCCGTCGGGGTAGCCGACGAAGACCGTCATCGCGAATCGATCGAGTTGCCCCTCGGGGAGCGGGTACGTGCCGTGCTGCTCGATCGGGTTCTCGGTCGCGATCACGACGTACGGAGCCGGCAGAGGGTACGTGGTGCCTTCCACCGTGACCTGGCGCTCTTCCATCGGCTCCAGGAGCGCCGACTGGGTCCTCGGCGTCGTCCTGTTGATCTCGTCGACCAGCACGACGTTGGCGAACACCGGGCCGGGCACGAACCGGAATTCACCGTGCTGCTGGTCGTAGACGCTGATGCCGGTGAGGTCGCTCGGCAGCAGATCGGGGGTCGATTGGATGCGGCTGAACTCCCCACCGATCGATCGAGCGAGCGCCCGAGCGAGCGTGGTCTTGCCGACCCCCGGCACACCCTCGAGCAGCAGGTTCCCGTCGGCGAGCAGGCACACGGCGGCGGTCTCCACGGCGTCGGTGTTGCCGGCGATCACGAGCTCGACGTTGTCGACGAGTCGGCGGAAGGCGTCAGCGACGTCCGCCGCCCCGGCGGGGGCGGGCGAAGGGTCGATCATGTAAGGAAGCTTCGACCCCTGCGGGGCAGCGCTTGAGGGCCCGTCGCTACCTCGCGTCGGCGCGCCGCTTGGCGAGCGCGCTGATCGCTTCCATCACCGTTCGGTGGGCCAGGATCGCCGTGACCTCGGCGTGGTCGTACGGCGGCGAGACCTCCACGACGTCCATGCCGACGAGCTCGACCCGGCCCACGATCTGACGGACCGATCGCAGCAGTTCCCGCGCGAGCATGCCCCCCGACTCGGGCGTGCCGGTCGCGGGCGCCATGCCCGGATCGACCACGTCGATGTCGACCGACAGGTAGATGCAGTCGGGACCGTCGAGCGCTTCGGCGATCGCGTCGGAGATCACCGCCTCACTCCCCCGTTCCTCGACCTCGACCATCGTGTGCCAGCGCAGACCTTGCTCCCGCATCCAGTCCCAGGTCTCCTGCTCCGGCCAGTAGCCACGGAGCCCCACCTGCACGAAGTTGGGCCCCGCGACCCAGCCTTCCTCGATCAAGCGGCGCATCGGCTCGCCGTGGCCATAGAGGTTCCCCCATTGATCCGCGCCCGTATCGGCATGGGCATCGAAATGCACGACGCCGACCTTGCGGGGCCAGACATGGCGCGCGACAGCCGCCGCGCTCGGGTAGGTGATCGAGTGATCGCCGCCGAGCACGATCGGGACCGCGCCCGCGCTCGCCACTCGGAACACCTTTTCGTGGATCACCCGGAGCGCCCGCTCGAACCGCGTGGGAACGATGGGCGCATCGCCCGCGTCCACGACGGTCAGATGCTCGTACGGCTCGACGTCGAGTTGGATCGACCAGGCGTAGTCACTGCCCCAAGCGGTGGGCGCCATGCGGATCGCCCGAGGGCCGAACCTGGCGCCCGGCCGCGACGAGGTGCCTTCATCGAGGGGCGCTCCGACGATCGCGACGTCGGCGTCGGCGGCGCGGAGGGCCTCGTCGTCGGTCGCCCACGGCAGCTTCTCGAACGAGCCCCGCCAGTCCGAGTAATAGGGCAGGTCGGTGGTCGTGAACTCGCTGAACTCGTCGTCCCCGCGAAGCTCGCTGTGTTCGATGCGGAAATCCGGAGCGTCGGTCATGCTGCGAAGCTTGCCACACCGGGCGGTCGAGAGCCTCGCTCCGACACCATGGACTCGTCACACTCGCCGCCGGGCTCACGCACTAGGCTCGGCGCTGTGGAACCCGCCTCCCGCGGTGGCCGCTCGCGCCGCCTGCTGCTCATCGCACTCGCTGCCGCCGTGCCATGGTCGTGGTTCCTCGTGCGCGGCGTGGGTGGCCCCGTGGACTCGGTGGCTGTCGGCCTGCCCTTCGTCGGTGTCGCGGCGATCGTCGCGACCGCGGTCGCCGCCGTGCTGACCGCTCGCGCATGGCCACTCGTCGCGGGTGCGTCCACGTTCGTGGTCTGCGCGGTGGCCGTGCTGGCGCCTCGGTGGCCGAGCACGATCGCCCTGCCCTCGCCCGCCTACCGTGTGGTCATGGCGAACCTCTGGGAAGAGAACCCCACCCCACAGGCAGTGCCGACGTCGCTTCTCGAACGCGACGCCGACATGATCGTCGCCGTGGAACTCCCAGGCCCGCCGTTCGCCGACGAGATGACGGCGAGCGCGGCATCGGCAGGCCTGGTCTCGACCGTCCGCGATGGAGAACTCGCCGCGTGGTCGCGATTCCCGCTGCGAGAGCTCGCCGACCAGGGCCTGCCTCCTGCTCGCGTGATGCGCGTCGGGGTCGACGCGCCCGGTTCACCGTTCGTGATGTACGTGGTTCACGGGTTGAACCCCCTGAGAGACACGACCTTCTCCGATCAACGCCGATTCGTCGACGACCTGCTGGCCTCGATCCGGAGCGAACACAGACCGGTGGTCGTCGCCGGCGACTTCAACATGAGCGATCGGGTCGTGAGCTACCGGATGATGGCCGGCTCGCTCACCGATGCGATGCGCGCCGGCGACGCGGGAGGAACGACCTACGTCGGGGGCTGGTGGGCGCCCTTGCTGCTGCGCATCGACCACATCTTCGTCGACCCGGGATGGTGCGCCGCCGACCCTGGCACCTTCACGGTTGCCGGATCCGACCACCGTGGCATCGAAGTCGGGGTCGGTCCGTGCGCGTGAGCGGGTCGATGGCGCGCGACAGACAGAAGGCCGGGGTCGGACCCCCGGCCTTCTGACGTTTCCAAGTCCTGCGACTACAGGATACCGGCCCCGGTCAGGTACTCGGATGCGACATCGGCGACGTCGCGCTTGTCGTTCACCACCTGGCCGACCATATCGCGCATGTTCTCGTCGGTGAGTGTGGTCGTGACGGAGTCGAGCAGTGCCCCGAGCTCGTCGCTCGCGACTTCCTCCCGAACGACCGGGATGAAGTTCCCGTTGGCCTGCAGGTTCATGTCGTCGGTCAACACGACGTACCCCTTGTCGACGATCGTCGGGTCGAGGGAGAACAGCTCGCCGACCTCGACCGCGCCGCTGTCGACTGCAGCCACGGTCTTCGGCCCCCCGAAGTCCAGGGGCTTGAAATCGGCGAATTCGATCCCGTACGTGTCCTTCAGACCAGGGATGCAGAAATCGGACTTCGGACAGTCCGGCGGGGCACCGAGCTTGAAGCCACCGGCGACGGCGGCGAGGCTGCTCATGTCGGTGAGGTTGTTCGCCTCGGCGGTCTCAGGCAACACGACGAACACGTTCGTGCTATTGGCCGGGGAATGCGCGTAGGTAACGAGTCCCTCCGAAGCAACCGCTGCTGAAAGGGCCGCGGCAACGGCCGCCGGATCGCCATTCGTCGGCGCCGACTCGTCGTACTGGGGGAGATCGAAACCGGTGTATTCGGGTTTCAGGTCGATCTCACCTGCCGTGAGCGCCTCGTTGCCGACCGCGCGATCGGCGATCTCGAGCTCCCGCTTCACGGTGTATCCGTTCGCCTCGAGGACCTGGGCGTACATCTCTGCCACGAGCTGGTTCTCGGCGAATGCGCCGGAAACCCCGACGACCAGCTCGCCTTTGGGCTCGGCGCTCGCACTGGCGCCGCCGCCCGTGTCGTCCCCACCCGAGTCCCCACATGCGGCCGCGAACAGCGACAGCGCGAGGAGGCCCGCCCCGAGGACGAACATGCGGTGATTCCGCATGGGTAACCCCTCCAGTCGGTCATGGGGTGTCCATCTCCCCGACGGTGGACAAGGCAGCACCCTACCAACGAGGGTGCCTTAACCGCTACGCAACCTCCAACGGTCTCGGCAAGGAACCGAACGTTACGCGGGAATCTTCCCGGACCCTTTGGATCCCGATGTCAGTCGAGGCGCAGCGAGCCGCGCGAGCAGTGTGAAGACGAGGTCGGTCAATACCGAGATCGCCGCGATCAAGATCGCGCCGGCAACCATTCGATCGTTCTCACGCTGGTAGAAGCCGTCGATCACGTAGCGCCCGAGCCCTCCCCCGGCGATCAACGCCGCCAAGCCCGCTGTCGCCACGATCTGCACGGCAGCCAGGCGAAGGCCGGTCATGATCAAAGGAGTGGCGAGTGGCACCTCGAGTCGCCGCAGAACCTGCATGCCGCTCATGCCCATGCCACGCGCGGCCTCGACCGTCTCGCGATCGACCTGATCGATGCCGACGTAGGTGTTGATGAGGATGACGGGGATGCCGAGGGCAGCGAGCGCGACGATCGTCGGCAGCGAGCCGAATGCCAGCGCCGGTACACGCTCAACGGCGATCAGGAAGACCAGACCCAGGATCGCGAGCGATGGCACGGAACGCCCGATGTTCGCAACCTGTACCGAGATGAACCGCCCACGCCCGGTATGCCCGATCGCGAGACCGAGCGGTACGGCGATCACGGTCGCGATCGTCAGCGCGATCAAACTCAACTGCAGGTGCTCCCACACGCGGATCGGAACGCCGTTGGAGCCGGACCAGTTCGCCGGGTCCGTGAGCCACGAGAATCCATCGGTGATGATCTCCACTTAGGTCGCCACCGTTCGTGTGCCGCCAGGGGTCGACCATGGGGTGACGAGACGCTGGAGCCCAAGGAGGAGCAGATCGGCGAGGATCGCGAGAGCCACCGAGAGCACCACGCCGAGCAGCAGCGGCGTCGGGAAGAACGTATCCAAGCCGAGGAGGATGAACTGCCCGAATCCCCCTCGCCCGATCAGCGCTGCAATCGTCACGAGGCCGATCGCCGAGACGATGGCGATTCGCACTCCTGCGATGATCACGGGCACGGCGAGCGGAACCTCAACCCGCCACAGAACCTGGCGTCTCGAAAGCCCCATGCCGATCGCGGCTTCCCGCACGTCGGCTTCCACCGAGTCGAGTCCGGCCAACGTGTTCCGGAACAAGATGAGGATGCTGTACGCGACCAGCGGGATGCCCACGGTCGTTTGGGACAGACCGGTGATCGGCAGCAGAAGGAAGATGAACGCGAAGCTGGGAATCGTGTAGAGGATGCCGATAGCCCACGTGACCGGTGGGATCGTCCATCGGTGTCGCGATGCCAGCACGGCAAGCGGAAACGCGATCGCGAGTCCGATCGTGACCGAGCTCCCGGTCAACACGACGTGCTGGAGCCCGCGACTCCACACATCGTCGAGATGGTCCACGATCCACTGCCAACGCACGATCGGCTCCCCCTCGAACTGCGCGACCACCAGGGAGAGCATCCCCATCAGGCCACGATCTCCTTCGAGATGCGCTCGAGGGTGAGGATCCCCCGGTAGTGCTGCCCTTCGCTGACCACCACGGCAGCCGCGGTGCGTGACGTCACCACCGAGTCGAGGGCCTGCCGCAGAGAGTCTCGAGCGGTCACGTACGCGCTGAAGGGGCGAGGCGTCGGCTCACCCGCCGTCGCGCAGCCCTCGAGCTCATGGCGATCGACCCACCCCAGCAATTCGCCCTCATCGACCACGCTCACCCATCCGAAGCCGGCCTCGTCGATCACGCGACGAGCCTCGTCGGCGCTCGCGCTCGGCGAGACGACCGGACCGTCGTCCACCTCGATGTCGCCGACCTTGATCAGCGCGAGCCGTTTGAGGCCGCGCTCCGCGCCGACGAACTCGCGCACGAAGTCGTTCTCGGGCTCCCGCAGCACGGTCTCGGGTGGCGCGAACTGCTCCAGCACGCCGCCGACGTTCAGGATGGCCATGCGGTCGCTGAGCTTGATCGCTTCGTCGACATCGTGGGTCACGAACACGATCGTCTTGCGCAGCCGCGCCTGGATGTCGAGGAACTGGTCCTGCAGGCGACCACGGACGATCGGATCGACCGCGGCGAACGGCTCGTCCATGAGCATCACCGGCGGGTCGGCGGCGAGCGCCCGGGCGACCCCGACACGCTGGCGCTGCCCGCCGCTCAACTCAGCCGGGTAGCGATCGAGCAGCTCGGCGTCGAGGTCGAAGATCTCGATCAACTCGGCGATCCGGGCAGCGATGCGTTCGTCGTTCCACGCGACCAAGCGCGGCACGGTCGAGATGTTCTGGCGGATCGTGCGGTGCGGAAGCAACCCCGTATGCTGGATCACGTACCCGATGCCGCGACGCAGCAGCACGGGATCCTGGTCGAGCACGTTCGTACTGTCGAGCAAGATGCGCCCGCCCGTCGGCTCGATGAGCCTGTTGATCATCTTCAGCGTGGTCGTCTTGCCGCACCCCGACGGCCCCACGAGCGCGACGGTTTCACCTTCGCCGATCTCGAGCGTGAGGTCGCCCACGGCTGGCGCGGCCGTCCCCGAATACCGCTTCTCGACGTGCTCGAGCGAGATCATGCCGGCCGCTCCATCAGGAACTCAACCGACGGGCTCGCTCAGACGTTCCCCGACGGTCACCTCGACATCGAGCGTGTTCTCCGGCGGTGGCAGGGGACACGACCAGCGGGGGTCGTAGGAGCACGAGGGCTGGTACGCGTAGTTGAAGTCCAGTATGAGGCGGTTCGACTCGACGCCGAGGTCGGCGCCCTTCACGGTGTCGAGCAGATACCTTCCCCCGCCGTAGGTGTCGGTGCCACTCGTCGCGTCGCGGAACGCGACGTAGATGCCGCCGCCGTACTGATCGAACCAGAACACGTCGAGGCTCGCCTGCTGCCCGAACAGCTCGAACCGCGCACGGGCGAATCGAAGCATGCGCGTGACCAGACCGTCGCTCGTCCCCACGTCAACCGGTCCACCGTCGAGTGGCTCCAGCGTGGCAACCGCTCGCGCCGACGGCTCGAAGGGGAACACGAACGGCCCGGCGTACGTGTCGCGCTCGGCGATCGGGATCGGCGACTGGGCATGCGAACGGAAGAGGTCTCGGCGGGCGGCGCGCCAGCGCTCCCAGGCCGCCCGCGGGTCGGTGTCGACCCTGATCGAGGCGTAGAGCTCGGCCACCGAGCGTCGCCAGTCGGCGAGCGACAGGATGCTCGGCACCGAGGCGTCCATGACCGCCGACCCTAGCCGCGTGTGAGCATGGCGTCCATGCTGTGAAGCGAGCCGGGAGGGAAGCCGCCGACATGAAGGACGAACAGCGAGACCAACGAGATCCGTTCCCCGCTGCGGAGACGGAGCTGACGCACATCATGGTCGTCTCCGATTTCGATCGCGCCCGCGATTGGTACCGGGACGTGCTCGGCGCGGAACTCACCCGGGAGTATGGGGGAACCTCCGCAGTGTTCCGGTTCGGTGCCGCGTGGTTGCTCGTGGTGACCGGCGGTCCGCCGACCGACGACAAGCCCGACGTGACGTTCCAGCCGCCAGATCCACACAGGGTGAGCCACTCGATCACGATCCGGGTGCAGGACTGCCGAGTGACGTACGAGACGCTCCGAGGCCGCGGCGCCGAGTTCCTGACCCCTCCGTATGACTGGGGTCAGGAGATCCGTTGCTTCTTCCGCGATCCCGACGGGCACCTGTTCGAGATCAGCCAAGCCTGAGCGAGGGGCGCTACTTCGTGTCGGCCAGGATCTGCCGCGCGGCGTTCGAACCCGGGCCGCCCGTGACCCCGCCCCCCGGGTGGGCCCCGGAGCCGGCGAGATACAGCCCGTCGATCTGCAGCCGGTATCGCGCCTCACCGTTCAGCGGGCGCCACGCGAAGAACTGATCGAGCGCCGGTTCGGCGTGGTAGACGTGCCCGCCGGTGAGGCCATAGTCGGTCTCCATGTCCTCGGGCGTGATCACCTCGCGGGCCACGACCAGTTCTCCGAGACCGGGCGCGAAGCGCTCCAACGACTTCACGGCGATGTCGGCGATGCGCTCGCGCTCGGACGACCACTCACCCTCGCGCAGGTGCCGTGGCGCCGCTTGGAACAGGATCGACATGACGTGAGTGCCCTCGGGCGCGAGGGAAGGGTCCACCAGCGTCGGGATCGTGGCCTCGAGCATCGGGTCCTCGGCGACGTGCCCGTACTTGTTCGCGTCCATCGCCCGCTCGACGTGATCGATCGACGTCCCCACGACGATGCGGCCTTCGAGCCTCGAGCGATCGCCACCGGTACCGTTGAACGCCGGAAGGCCCGACAACACCAGGTTGACCTTGGCGGTCGCTCCCGGCTGGCGGATGTTCTCGGCACGCCAGACCTCGTACGGGTTCAACTCGACGGGATCGCACAAGCGCAGCGTGCGCTTGGGGTCGGCGGCCGAGACGACGAGCCTCGAATCGATCTCGGTGCCGTCGGCGAGCGTGACGCCCCGAACCCGACCGTCCGTCGACCGGATCGCCACCACCTCGGCACCCGTGCGAACGTCGACCCCGAGGGCCTTCGCCGCCGACTCGAGCGCCGCCGCCAGCGCACCGGTCCCACGGCGTGCGTACACCGCGGTGCCCGCCGCTCCGCCGTCGGTGCCCGCCGAGTCGTTCAGGAACACGGCCGCCGTTCCGGTCGCCCACGGACCCATCGACGTGTAGAGCACACCTCTGGTTGCGAGCGGCCCCCGCACGGCCTCGTCCTCGAAGACTTCCTGCACGAGGTCGGCCACCGCCATCGGCAGCGCCCGGATCGCCTCGCGGCCGGTCTTCGCACCGAGATCGCGGAACGCCTTGCCGAGCTTCAGGCCCATGATTGCGTCGGCGAGCGACGGCGATCTCGCATCGGGAGGGGTCGCGACATTGATGTACGCGAGGAAGCTCGCGATGGCACGTATCTTGGCGTCGAATCCACCGAACGCGTCCGCGTCGTGGGCGTTGCGGTCACGGAGCTCGCTCGCCGTGCGTCCGGCGTCGGCCCAGAACGTGACGGCCGAGCCGTCGGGCTGCGGGGCGAACATGCGCGCGGACGGCACGATCGCCTCGAAGCCATGACGCTCGAGCTGCAGGTCCTTCACGACCGAAGGTCTCAGGCGCCCCACGGTGTGCGCGATGCCGGGCGCGGTCACATCGTCTGCCGGCGAAGTCGCGCGGAGGATGCCGCCGACGGTGTCGGCCGCCTCGAGCAGAGCGACGGCGCGCCCCGCCTTCGCGAGGTACGCCGCAGCGATCAGGCCGTTGTGCCCCCCGCCGATCACGACCACGTCGGGCTCGAGCGCCTGATTCACGCGCTACCCCTTCGGTGCATGAGCGCCTGATTCACGCGCTACCCCTTCGGTGCATGAGCGCCTGATTCACGCGCTACCCCTTCGGTGCATGAGCGCCTGATTCACGCGCTACCCCTTCGGTGCATGAGCGCCTGATTCACGCGCTACCCCTTCGGTGCATGAGCGCCACTAGGCCGCCCTCCTGCCCCGCTTGCGCTGCTTCAGGTACTCGCGAGCCGCGATCATGCCGGGCGCGCCCATGATGCCGCCGCCGGGATGGGTGGCCGACCCGCACATCCAGAGGTTCCTCACGGGCGTCTCGTACCGCGCCCACCCGGGCACCGGCCGGTTGAAGAACAGCTGCTCCAGCGAGAGCTCGCCGGCGAAGATGTTCCCCTCGCTCAGACCCGTGATGTCCTCGATGTCCTTCGGCGTCACGAACTGGTGGCCCTCGATCAGGCTACGGATGTCCGGGAAGCGCTCCTCGAGGGTGTCGATGACGGTCTGGCCGAAGGCTTCGCGCTTGGCGTCGTCCCACTGCTCCCCGCCTTCGAGATGGTAAGGGGCGTACTGGACGAAGCAGCTCATCACGTGCTTGCCCGGCGGCGCCATCGTCGGGTCGACGAGGGTCGGCATGATGCAGTCGATGTACGGGCGCTGCGACGGCCGCCCGTACTTCGCGTCGTCGTAGGCGCGCTCCATGTAGTCGAGCGAGGGCGAGAACGAGATCGCGCCGCGCAGCCACGGGCCCACGCCCGGCTTGCATGCGAGCTCGGGCAGGCCGCTGAGCGCGAGGTTCACCTTGCCGCTGGACCCGCGGTACTTGTAGCGCATGACCTCGTCGCGGAACGTGGGCTCGAGGTCGCGCTCGTCGAGCAGGTTGATGAACGTCTGGCGGGAATCGAGCGAGCTCATCACGACGTCGGCCTCGATCTCCTCGCCGCTCGACAGCACGACGCCCGTCGCGCGACCACCGGCGGTCTTCACGTGGTCGACGCCGGCCTCGGTGCGGATCTCCACGCCGAGCGAGAGCGCGCTGCCGGCGATCGCGTAGGCCACCGAGCCCGTCCCGCCTCGCGGCACGCCCCAGGCCCGGAACGCCCCGTCGATCTCGCCCATGTAGTGGTGCAGCAGCACGTAGGCGGTGCCCGGCGAGCGCGGCCCCTGGAACGTGCCGATGATGCCCGACGCGCTCATCGTGGCCTTCAGCGGCTCGGTCTCGAACCACTGGTCGAGGAAATCGGCAGCGCTCATCGTCATCAGCTGGATGAACGTCGTCTGCATCTTCTTCGGCAGGTCCCGGAAGGCCTTCGCGAGCGGTCCGAGCGGCAGCCAGTGGCCGGGCGAGATCTTGCCCGGGTCGGGTGGCGCGATCGACAGGATCGGCTTGATGAACCGGCCCATCTCCGCCATCAGCTGGCCGTACTCGTCGTAGACCTCGGCGTCGTTCAGGCTCCATCGGCGCAGCTCGCGAAGGGTCTTGCCGTGATCGTTGACGCGCCAGAGGTAGTCGTCGTCCAGCGGCGTGATCGTTCCGTCGAGCGGCAGGATCTCCAACCCGTGCTTGGCGAGCTGGAGGTCGCGGATGATCTCGGGCCGCAGCAGCGAGACGACGTAGCTGAAGACGGAGAACTTGAACCCAGGCACGATCTCCTCGGTGAGGGTGGCGCCGCCCAGGATGTGCCGGCGTTCCAGCACGAGCACCTTCAGCCCGGCCTTCGCGAGGTAGGCGGCATTGACGAGGCCGTTGTGCCCGCCGCCGATCACGACCGCGTCGTACCGCTTCGTCATGTCGTCTCCTTCGAGGAGTGACTCGAGGTCAACGGGCACCGGAGCACGGTCCGGTCCACCGGGCGCCCATGCTAGCCTGGGCCCTCGGGGCCCACCAACGGCCCCTTGACTTCAGGTCAAGGGGCCGCATGCCATGCACTCGCGGCGGTCGGATACCCTACGCCTCGGCGGGCATGCGGCCGCTGTCACTCGAGGAGGTCCACCCGTGAGCGTTCCCACCGCGTTCTTCCCGAGGCAGGAAGAGCTGAACACCAAGATGGCCTGGGGTGATTGGTCGGGCTGGTTCTCCGTGCCCGTGTACGCCGACTTCCACGACATCGAATACAGCGCGATCCGCGAGGCCGCGGCGGTGATCGACATCAGCCCGCTCTACAAGTATGAGATCCGCGGCACCGACGCCCGCCAACTGCTCGACCGGGTGATGACCCGCGACATGACGAAACTGCGGGTCGACCGGGTCTTCTACTCCCCATGGTGCGACGAGGAAGGCAAGGTGCTCGACGACGGCACGATCGCGCGCCTCGATGACACGACCTACCGCGTGACGGCGGCCGACCCGAGCTACCGGTGGTTCGTCCTCAACGCGACCGGCCTCGACGTGGAGATCGACGACATCAGCGACAGGACCGCGGCACTCGCCCTGCAGGGCCGGCTGAGCCGCGAGGTCCTGCAGGACGCCACGGGGGCCGACTGGACCGACCTGCGGTACTTCGGACGCCGCGCGACCGAGATCGGCGGCGTGCGGGTCGACGTGACGCGGACCGGGTACACGGGCGATCGCGGCTATGAGCTGTGGATGCCCGCCGATCAGGCCCTGGCGGTCTGGGACCGCATCTTCGACGTAGGCGGGGCCTACGGCATCTACCCCGTCGGCATCGCGGCCATGGACGTCGCTCGCGTCGAGGCAGGATTGATCCTCATCGAGGCCGAGTACACGAGCGCCCGCCACGCCGTGGCGCCCGAGCAGCAGTACTCGCCGTACGAGCTCGGCTTCGAGCAGCTCGTCGACCTGGGGAAGGCCACCGACTTCACCGGGCGCCGGGCCTTGCGCGCCGAGCACGCTTCCGGAGGTCCCGAGCGACGGCTCGTGGGTCTCGAACTCGACTGGCTCGGCATCGAGCGCATGTTCGCCAAGCACGACCAGGCCCCGGCGATCAGCCCCTTCGTCCACCGAGCGCCGGTGCCCGTCTACAAGGAAGGCAAGCAGGTCGGCCGGGCCACCTCGATCACCTGGGGCACCACGATCAAGACGATGGTGGGCTTCGGCTCGGTCGACCGCGCGCACGCGAAGCCGGGCACTCGGCTGAGCGTCGAATGGAGCGTCGAGGGCGAGCGCGGGAACGTCGCCGCGACGGTGGTGCCGCTCCCCTTCCTGGACCTGGATCGGAAGCGCCTTTAAGCGAGGCGTCGCAACCGGAACGCAACACGCGCCTGCAGCCCATGTCGTCGTGGCTCTGGGAACATAGAGCCATCCAATGGATCGACGCCCTGACACCCGTGTCCTCACCGCGTTCTCGGTCCTTTCCGGGGCCATCGGGCTCGCGATCGCGCTCGCCGGGTCGTGGGTCCTCGGCGTCGCGGTCGGAATGATCACCCTCGCGCTCGGTCTCGGGATCGCGCTGCGGGGGCCAGGTCGAGCGGAGCCCTCGACCGACCCGGGTCGTCGGAACTTCCTGGTCGCAGCCGGGCTCGGCGGACTCGCGTGGGCCGTCGCCGGCCCGTCGATCGGCTGGGGCGCTCGCAAGCTCGGGCGCCCCGATCCCCGCCCGATGCAGGAAGCGATGGCCACCGGCCTCGGCTCGGAGTACATGGAGCTGGTGCGCCGCACGTTCATCCCGCGCCGCGCCGGCGACCTGCAGCTGCTGCTGGCTCCCTACAACAGCTCGAACTACCCGCAGGAATCACTGTCGCTCGTGCCGCAGGACCCGCGCACGAGCCACGCGAGCGTCTGGATGTACCTCGAGCGCATCCCGCTGGTGCTCCACGCTCCCGGGGTCATCGCCGCCGGCGACTCCGATGAGCGGGTGACCCTTGCCGACCTCGCACCCACCACCGCACAGCTCATGGGATTCGACGGCTGGCCCGGCGACCGCGACGGCTCGCCGCTGCCCCTGGACACGACCAGGTCATCGAAGCGGCCTCGGGTGATCGTGACCTTCGTGATCGATGGTGGCGGCTGGAACGTGCTGGATGCCTTCCCCGACGACTGGCCGAACCTGAAGGCGCTGATGGGCCAAGGCGCGAACTTCCGCAACGCGATCGTCGGGTCGTTCCCGGCGGTGACTGCGTGCGCACACGGCACGATCGGCACCGGCGCGTTCCCGAATCGCCACGGCATCACCGGTCACAACATCAGGGACGAACAGGGGCAGGTCCGCAAGGCCTACGACACCCCGGGAAAGGCGCGGCCGAGCGACATCTGGCTCCCGACGCTGTCGGATCTCTGGCACGAGCAGACCGGAGCCTGGGTCGGACAGATCGGCTACCAGGTCTGGCACCTCGGCATGATGGGGTTCGGCGGGCGGAGCCGCGCCGCCGGCGATCTCCCCGTCGGTGTCTACTGGGACGAGGACGGCACCGCGACGTGGCAGCCGCACAACCCCGAGCTGTATCGGCTTCCTGCCTCGATGCCGACGCCGGAGGACTACCAGCGCTACGTCGACGAGTTCGACGACCCCGGCTGGGACGCCGGATTTACACCGGTCGGACGGCAGTCCCCCTGCTGCAGCCCGCCGATCGTGCGCTACCAGGGCGACGTGATCGAGGCGGCGTTCGACGCCGAGCCACTCGGCGAGGGAGCGACGAGCCTGATGTATACGACCTACAAGTCGCCCGACTACACGGGGCATGTCTACGGTATGGGTTCGAAGTGGACCGGGCTGCAGCTGCGCGCCGTCGACGAACAGCTCGGGCGTCTCACGGCGATGCTCGACGAGCGCTTCCCCGCCGAGTACGCGCTCATCGTGACCGCGGACCACGGACAGTGTCCGCTGCCCGACTCGGTGGGCGGCGTGCGGCTCGATCCGATCCAGCTCGAGCGGTTCATCGAGTCCCGGTTCGCGGGCGTGACCGGGGTGGTCGAGAGCGTCGTGCCCTCGGAGATCTTCCTGAACGTCGACCGGCTGCGGGACAACGGTGGTGCCACGATCGAGGACGTCGCCTCGTCGCTGGCCGACTACCGCTACCGGCAGAACATCGGCGCATACGTGCCGCGCAGCGCGGTGGAACAGGACCTGCTCGATCAGAAGGAGTTCGCGGCCGTGTTCGGCACGACGTTCCTCGAGTCGCTCGCCGGCCGCGATCTCGGCAGCTACGGGGCGACGGCCTTCCCCGATGGCGACCCGCTCGGCATGCCTCCTGCCAACTAGTCTGATTCAGACTAGAGTGGGGCCGCATCGACGTCGCCGACCGCGGCGGCCACCCGTGCCGTGGTGGCGTCGTTCCAGGCGAAGAGCCGCCCGAGCCGCACGAGCACGAGGCCGGGCGCCGCGATAGCCTCCACCACACCCTCGACCCGGAAGACGGACGTGAGCCTCGGGTCCCCGGCCCGCTCCGCCATCTCCTCGCTCTCGGCGACCTGCCGCGGCCCGCCCCTGCCCATCGAGCCGAACGCCATGGGCATCTCATCGTCGTGCAGCGGCTCGGCTTCCCCCAGCGCTCGGCGGAGCAGGTCCGTGACATCCCCGGCCACTGCCTGCGCATCCGCACCGGGCATGAGGTTGAGCCGGGCCCTGTAGCGGTGGAGATCGAGCGACCGGACCCCGTCGATCTCGGGGAGGCCCGCGAGCACGGCAGGCGGATCGCCGGGAGGGCAGGTCACGATGGTGCGGTTGGTGAGCTCCGTGTCGACGTGCAGTCGCAACACCGTCGGGTTCGGGGCGGCTTCGAGAGCCCACCGGGTTCGGCTCATTCGCCGATCCACACCATGATCTCGTCGACCGGCTTGCGTCGGATCGCGGGAACCGTCGCTCCCTCGGCCGGATACCCCACCGGGATCACGACGAAGGGTCGTTCGTTGGGTGGGCGGCCGAGGATCTCGTTCAGGAAGCGCATCGGGCTCGGCGTGTGCGTGAGGGTTGCGAGCCCCATGCGGTGCAGCGCCGTGAGCAGGAAGCCCACGGCGATGCCGACCGATTCCTTCGGGTAGTACGGCTTGGGCTCGGTCTCGCTTCGATGCACCTCGAAGACCACGATCACCACGGGCGCATCGGTGAGCATGGGCTTTCGCCAGT
>Ga0224505_10000846_pt1 | contig 20636 bp, 17 predicted proteins | sample SF_Jan12_sed_USG_FD_169102 | JGI IMG/M metagenome (GOLD analysis project Ga0224505, IMG submission 169102) | Sediment microbial communities from San Francisco Bay, California, United States - SF_Jan12_sed_USGS_4_1 | ecosystem: Environmental > Aquatic > Marine > Sediment | place: USA: California... | reverse complement strand
GCCCAGTGAGCCTTTGGGCGGGGAGCTGATCAACTTCAAGCAGATCAGGGGAGGAGACATCTATTTCCCGGCCTTCAACCGGAACTCGCTGGAGCCGATCAGGGCCGCTTTCGACCGCGACCAGAACGCCCTGGCAGGGTCCGCCGAGAACCTGGGCGGAGAGAAGTTGAACCTGGGCGACCTGAGCTACCGCATCCCCGTCTTTCCCAAACTTCCGCTTACGGTCGTACTTTACGAGGGGGAAGGCTGCATGATCCCCTCCGCCGCCAACATACTTTTTGACAGCACCGCCCCGGCCATCATGGACCGGGAGGACCTGGCGGCCCTCGGTGCGCTGCTTGCGGGGAAACTGTCCAGATAGTAGCGTGATCTGTTAGTTTCAAACCTTGATGCGGCGTATAGGTAACCTCTCCCATGTTAAAGTTTGCAAAATCCTTGAGTAAAGTTGCTTGATGTAACCTGGGAGCGGAAACTGGGCGAATGTTTTTGATAATTGCCTTTGTAGTTTTTCGCTCATCTGACATGTTCGTCTAGTCTGTTCCATAAGATACCGTTGGCGCGAGGGAACCGTGGCCCATTTCATCCGCAGAACTAAATACAGTTTGTTGATTGTCTTTCTGTTTTTTTTGAATTCTGCGGTAACCGGACATGCCGCATCGCTGCCGCAACCGGTGAGTGCGGTAGCGGGGGACTGGCAGGGAATGATGCACTGTTATGGCTATAACATCCGCTTTGGCATGCGCCTCGAGGAGCGAAGCGATGGCAAGATTGGCGGGTCGCTAGAGGCATCGACTCGATCAGTTGATCGAGGTAATGGGAAAGGGAGAACGGAAAGGTTTGCAGTTGTATTGCAGGGTAGCTACGATCCGAGCCTTGCTCTCTTTGATTTGCAGACGCAGAATGCGCCGCATCAGCAGCGTTTTGAATTCATAGGTGTATTGGAGCCTCAGGGTGAGCGTCTTGTGGCAAGAGTAAAATCACCCTATTACGGTAATTGCAGTTATGCGATTGCGGGTAAGTCGGAGATCAAGCGTGCTATTAAACATATCGAATCAAACTCGGATTTTGAGCCGAAGATCTATCGATCACGAAATCCTCAGGAGTGTGATTCCAGTGTGGTTGAGTGGCTGGCACAGGCAAATATGCTTGCTGGTCAGTCGTTGCGTGGGCAAGAAAAATATGCCGCACTCTGGTTGTTTGAGGACCAGCGGTTCAAGAAATATTTCGGGAATACATTTGAGGACATGTCGCGAGGTGACGCGGCGAAACTGGCTTTTCAGTTGAAGCAGGGTTGTCAGCAACAGCTGTTGGGCGATCGCCGAAAGGGGATGATTGCACAGTTTGCGACACAGGTCTTGTTTAACGCACCGGAATTGTCGCGTGGCGAGGCTTTTGTCTACCCGATTGCTGCGCAAATCGTGAGGGATTGGAAGTCGCTGGCCAAGGCGAGCATTGCGGAGACAAGCGACGTCGGTGAAAATGAATGGATAGCCAAGGCAGCGATGACGCAGGAGGTTACGGCCATCCTGTGGCCGGAAGGAGGAATGGGCCTGGATACGGAGATCATGCAGGCACGTCAGCGCACCAATTCGGATCAATTGCTGACGGAAGTCAAGCGGCAGATCAACGCCGGGCCAAAGGATTTCGCACATCTATTACGTTTAAGTGAAATCCCACTGGATGGCCGCGCAAATCGTGGGAGTCGCCGGCAACAGCGAGTGAGGGGCCGGATGGATAATGCATCTCCCGGCGTCACCGAGGAGGGGCGCAATGACGCCGCGGCGTTATTAACGCAGACTATTAATGAGCATGTCATTCCGGCGGCTCAGACCTTTGCGGAAGCAGGAAGTACACCAAAGGATGTCGAGACGCATTTGCAGCCATTGCGACAGAACTCTCAGCTCGTCTCACTGACCCGCTATCTTGAACCAGCCAAGATAGAGCAGATCGATGATATTTTCCGGACGAGACGGCGGCAACTTCTGGCGGGGTTTGCTGCAAGTGAGATGGCGATGTTGGCGGCAAACGAGAAGAGTGGTAAGGCTGGGCTGGATGATTTGGCGGCTGCAGTAGCGCTGGAGGCGCAATTGCAGAACCGCTATGGGAAGCTGTTGGATCAGGCTGAATTTGCCGAATTCGGTCGCGTGCGTGAAGAAAAGCGTCGAGCATTACTCTCGATGCATCAGGCCGCGGTAGCCAGGCGTATCGCACAAGCTGAAATGATGACGGAAATCGATGATCTGCTAAGGCAGTACTTGTCTGAAGCGGATAAGCGGACCGAGGCCGGTCAGGCGCTCCTGGCTGCACAGGAGGCTCGCCGTAACGTGGTGGCGCCGTTTAGTGCATTTCCCGGCGGGGACTATCTGAATGCGATCTATGCCGGTGACATTACGGAGCTGCGCAGGTTGGATAGGGCCTATATCGCAGAGCTGCGACCATTGATTGAAGATTCAATGAAGATGACGAAGCAGGTAACTACGTTGATTGGCGCTGTTTCCGGCGGAGCTGTTCCTAGCGGGCTGATCAATGATCTTGTTGATCAACGTCTCGAAAAGATAACCCTCTATCATAGGGTGCTGGCCACATATCTTTTCAACTATAGCCGGAAATATTGCGCCGACCCTGGAAACTGCACCTGCCTGCGCGATCCCGTGAAATTTACGGTAACAACTACAAGACCTGATATCGTTACGAAAAATCTTTTGGGTGTAGAAATAAGTCGAATTTATGGGTCGGTCGACCAGGATGAATATTGGGTTAATTCGGACTTTGGACGGCCGTTTCGCTATATTGGCACTATGGATGAGCACTCAGTGGGTGCGGCATTGACGGACAAATATTTAAATCAAGGGAGAATCAATAACCTGATAGCAGGTACTCTGAAGATGATGGGGCAATTCAAATGCGACAGTGCCGAGATTCGCCGAATGGAGAAGGGTTTATTGTCGATGTTTGATCGTATGAAATGACCGGTCACGTAGCTGAAGCCCGGCTACAAGGCGATTTTGCTAAAGAGAAATGATTGTCTGTCTTGGCCGCGCAGCAAAGTCTTTTGAAAGAGTCCCAATTGCCACAAAAGCCATTATCACCGTGAAAAGAGGCTTTAAAGCTTTGGAATTTACAAGAGAAAAAAAACCTGTAGAATCTCTCCGGTAAGACATTTCTGTGCGAAAATCAGATTGTGACTCGGTTGGTCATTTTGGGAAAGGTGCTTTTCAACTCGCTTTGTGGCAAGACGAGTTTGCGAGGCCCCTGTTTATATGGTTCAGATAGAAATTTAAAGCAAACAGGTCATTTGTTAGTGAGAGGACACCAGTGAACACCCTTCGTCGCCGGACAAAGATCGTCGCAACCATAGGGCCCGCTACCGCCAATCCGGAGATGATAGAGCGGCTCATCCGGGCGGGAGTCAACGTAATCCGGCTGAACATGTCGCACGGCACTCACGACGGCCATGCCGAAATTGTGGAGATGACCCGCGCCATCTCTTCCCGACTCGACCTCCCCGTCGCCATTCTCCTTGACCTTCAGGGACCCAAGATCCGCACCGGCCATCTCAGGGGAGACCAGCCGGTCATGCTTGCCTCAGGTGAAGAGGTCATCCTTACCGTCCGCGATGTCCCTGTGGAAAAAGGGGTGATCTCGACCAATTACAAAGCCCTCCCCGCTGACGTCAAGGAGGGGGACCGCATCCTCATCAACGACGGCCTCATTGAGCTTCGGGTAATCTCCTCGGACAATGAAGATATCCGCTGCAGCGTGGTACATGGCGGGCTGCTGGATGCGCGAAAGGGGATCAACCTGCCCGATGTCGAGGTGAGTATCTCCTCCCTGACTGAAAAAGACATGGGCGACCTTCAGTTCGGAATTGCACAGAAGGTCGATTACGTGGCCCTCTCCTTTGTAAGAAAGGCGGAAGACGTAGAGGAGCTTCGGGAGGCCATAGCGGCGAGGGGGGCTGATATCCCGATCATTGCCAAGATTGAGAAACCCGAGGCGGTACGAAATCTTGAAGCCATTCTTGCAGTTACCGACGGCGTCATGGTGGCAAGGGGAGACCTGGGGGTCGAGGCCCCGGCCGAGACGGTGCCCGTGCTTCAGAAGAAGATCATTCATGCCGCCAACGTTGAAGGAAAGATGGTGATCACCGCGACCCAGATGCTGGAGTCGATGATCGCCAATCCGCGGCCTACCCGCGCCGAGGCGTCCGACGTGGCAAATGCCATCTGGGACGGTACCGACGCGGTCATGCTCTCCGGCGAGACCGCATCGGGCAAGTATCCTGTCGAAGCGGTGGAAACCATGTCGCGCATCGCCCTTGAGGCTGAAGCGAGCCGACCACCCCGCGACCGTCGCCGGGGTTGTTTCCGCCATGAAGAGGACCACCACTTTGCCTATACCGAGGCGGTAACGTCTGCTTCATGTCTTGTGGCCGATGAGCTGGCGGCAAAGGTGATCGTGGCTTTCACCCAGTCCGGCGCTACCGCGCGACTGGTGTCCAGACAGCGTCCACGGACCCCGATCATTGCCTTTACCCCCATACCGGAGACCTATCGACGGCTTTCGCTGGTGTGGGGCGTCATCCCCCGGATGATCGAGCTGGCCCGCAACACCGACGAAATGGTTTCCAAGGCGGAAGACTCCCTTTGCAAGCTTGGCCTGGCCAAGGACGGCGACACGATCGTCATCATATCGGGTACCACTACCGGCATGAGAGGGGCGACCAACATGATGAAGGTCGACCGGATCGGTGACCGCAAGGGAGCTGAGGCCGGTAGAAAAGGGAAGTACAGGCGCTACCATCTCTACAAGTAGTGCGCCGCAATTGGTTGTCCCGCCGCCTCCAAGGCACTATCTACTTGCGTCACGCCCTTTTTTTGTGTAGATTCCAAAGCATTTTAAAGCCTTCACGCAACCGGGGAGGAAAGAATGGGTCTTTTCGAAAACAAGAAGGCAGTTATCTGCGGCGTTGCCAATGAAAGAAGCATCGCCTGGGCGATTGCGCAACATCTGCACCGGGAAGGTGCTGAGCTGGCGTTCACCTATGCCGGAGACGCTTTCAGGGAGAGGGTGGAACCCCTGGCTGCAAGTCTCGGTTCAAAGCTGGTGCTTTCCTGTGACGTCACGAAAGACGATGAGATCGACGCCGCCTTTGAGCGGTTACGCGATGAATGGGGCGGCATGGATGTATTGGTGCACTCCCTCGCCTTCGCCAACAAGGAAGAGCTGAAGGGGCGGTTTGTCGATACCTCCCGGGAAGGTTTCATGCTGGCGATGAACGTGAGCGCCTATTCTCTCGTCGCCCTGTCCCGAAGGGCCCTGCCGCTCATGGCCGGTCGGTCCGGCAATGTGCTGACACTCAGCTATTATGGCGCCGAAAAGGTGTTCCCCAACTATAACGTCATGGGGGTGGCCAAGGCGGCGCTGGAGTCCACGGTGCAGTATCTCGCGGCTGACCTCGGGAAGGACGGCGTCAGGGTCAATGCCATATCCGCCGGCCCCATCAGGACACTGGCAGCCATGGGGATCGGCGATTTCCGCGAAATACTCAACCATGTGCAGAGCCGTTCACCACTGAACAAGAATGTGACGGCCGACGAGGTCGGCAAGACCGCCGTCTACTTGTGCAGCGACCTGGCCAGTGGGGTGACCGGAGAGGTTATCCACGTCGACGCCGGTTACCATGTAATAGGAATGTGAGAGGAGGCAGTGATGAAAAAGCTCGTGCATATTTTTCTTGTCGTTTTCAGTCTCTCTGCCCTGGTCGGTTGCGCGACCCCGAGCGGCAAGTCCGTAGGCGAGGCCATCGACGACAGCGCCATCGTGGCCAAGGCCAATGTCGAGATATTCAACGATCCTGAGCTCAAGGTATTGAGGGTCAATGTCGACAGCTATCGCGGCGTGGTCACCCTTTCCGGCAGAGTCGATTCGAAGGAACAGGAAAAGCGCGCCATGGAGATCGTCCAGAAGGTAAAGGGGGTCAGTGAGGTGCGCTCGACCCTGGTTGTATCGCCAAACTAGGGAGTAACGTTGCTTCTTTCAGGCAGGTCATTTCTCATTCGCAGGGGTATCCTGCTTCTTCTGGTTTTTCTCCCGGCAATCCATGGCTGCGGTAAAAAAGAGGAACCGCCGGGCCAGGGCGCTCCGTCGGTGAAGCGGGAAATCCTGGCGAGCAAAGCGGTGAAGGGCGCCGCCGCACCCGACTTTACACTCACCGACCTTGACGGTAATTCGGTTCAACTCTCTGCATTCAAAGGCAAGGTTGTCCTGGTGAACTTCTGGGCGACCTGGTGCCCTCCCTGCAAGGAAGAAATTCCCTCCATGGAAAAGCTTTGGCAGCGCTTCGGCAAGGATGGTCTCGTCATCCTGGCGGCCAGCGTCGACAAGGTTTCCGACGAAGAACTGAAGAATTTTGTCAGGGAACAGCGGATGACCTTTCCTGTCCTGCGCGACAAGTCGGGTGGCAAGCTGGGTGATGTGGCTGAGAAACTTTACGGAATCACTGGTGTGCCTGAGTCCTTTATAGTGGACCGGCAGGGGATCATCCGCGAGAAAATCATCGGTTCGATCTACTGGGATGAACCCCAAGTGCTGGATTATTTTGCCAAGCTTCTTGAGTCGTAGCGGTCAGGGCGAGAGAAGGTTGACCAGTTCTCTGTTGTGCCGGTCCTTCACGCTATCCAGCGGTGTATCTCCGTCATTATCCTTGATGTTTCTGTCGGCTCCCTGTTCCACCAGCAGTCGGGAAATTGCGGCATTACCCGCGTGGGCTGCCGCATGAAGGGGTGTTGACCCGTCCCGCGTGCGCCGGTTCAGATCGGCGCCATGTTTTACCATGAGCCTTGCCACGGGCTCGTGGCCCATCATCGCCGCCATATAAAGCGGTGTCACGCCGTTTCCATCTCCTTCATCAATAGCAGCGCCGTGCAGAAGCAAAACTTCGACCGCCTTCTCGTGCCCTTCAAAGGAGGCCATGATCAGCGGGGTGACCCCGAGCTGATTCGCGATGTTTGGGTCGGCGCCGTGCTTTAGTAATATCGCTAACACCTCTGAGTAACCGTTTACCGTGGCAGCGAAGAGCGATGTGGCCCCGGCATTGTCTCGAATATTTACGGAAGCCCCGGCGGCTAGCAGGAGGGCTACGGTTTCGGTATGTCCCGTGACCGATGCGAGGTAGAGCGGGGTCTGGCCTTGACTATTAGTGGCATCGAAGGAAATACCCTGCGCCAGCAGTGTTTTGACCGCATCGTTCTTCCCCCGGACGGCGGCCATGTGAAGGGGCTCTGTGTCGTTGGCCGTATTCGGCCTGCTGCCCGATGCGCACCCTGAAGCGAGCAGGATGAGCAGCGACAAAACAAGCGCATGCATGCGTAATGGCAGGGTTGGATTTTTCGCGAGCGCCACCGGTGTCATTCCCATATACGGTATTTGTTGATGAGGTAGCTGCGGTTGCTCCGGAAAACTTCGGCCTGGTTTTGCACCACCGCTTCGGCCTCCTCCCAGGAACTGGTCAAAACCTGCGTGCAGTAGGTGCCGGTACGGCCGTAGTAGAGGGGGGTCAGGATATCAATGAGGCGGCGTCGGTTTCTTTGCCAGTGATGGAAGGTGAAGCAGAAATCGTAGAGTATCCGTGACCAGAGGTCGGCCTCAATGGTAAGCGCCCCCTTTTCCTGCATGCGAGAGACGACAATTGACAGGTCTTCGTAGGTCTCCGGCGTCAGGACCTGACGGTACATTGGCTTGAAAAGAAAATATCCGTCTTCGAATTCCCGCTTCATCTTGTCTAAAGAGACCGTGATCTTTTCCGGTTCGGATTTTCCGCCGTCGGAGGAGATGAGCCTCGCGTCCACGACGCCGGAGACTCGCCGCCATTTGTCCTCATAGGAGCCGATCAACCCGAACAGGGTGCTCACCACCTGGTAGAACATCAGGCCAAGGTCAGCGGCAGGGTCCTTGGGATTGTGTATCTTGTTGCCAAGGTCGACCTGCGCCACCTTGAACCCTTCGTTGACCGCCGTCATCGACATCCAGATATCGATGCCGAACCGGGCAACGTCGGTAAGCCATACCGGTTGCCCGGCATAATGCTCAGCCAGTTTCAGGCCGAAGGAAAAATCGCCGCCGATAGGCTGACGGATGTTGCTGCCGAAGATGGCCGAACTGAGCGGGTAGACGATCATGTTGGTGATGGTTCCGTCAAACTGGTGGCGACGGTACCAGGGTGCGCAGAAATCAGCTTCTCCGGAGAGGATCGGGTCTGCCATCTTCTTCACCCACTCCGGCGTAATACTCCTGAGGTCGGAATCAAAGACCAGGACGGCTTTGGCCTTCAGGCGAGTCGCGCACTCGAAGACTGCCCGGAAGCTTGTCCCCTTGCCGGGAATTCCCCTGTAGATCGTTACCTGTTTCTCTACCCCATCAGGGATCTTTTCCGCGTGAATATTTTCCCGGGTGTCGTCTACCGAGCCGCCGTCGGCTACAAGGATAGCCGTCTTAAGGTCGCCATAGTAACGCTTCAGGCCCTCGCCTACCTGCGACACCACAAATCCGATGGTATCATCATTATTATAGGTGGGAATGCCGACCAGAATATCGACCGCCCCGACTTCCTTGATCCAGTCCAGAGTTGGTTCTCTCAGGGATGTTTCATAATTCTTGTGGGGCGACATGTACTATCTCGTTTAAATGAATGATTGCTGCCGCAATAAATCGGATGATATCTGATTTTTTTAATCGGCATGTGGGTGAAAAATCTGTAGAGATATCCAGTTAAAAGGCGCTATGCCTATAACCAAAAACCATTGCGCAGCAAAAATAACAAGCAGCAAATTTAGTATAATGTAATATTTCTGGCTGCCGATAACATCACCATTGACACGGTTAATCAGGATAAAAATAATCGTATTCGACTTGGTTAAGGGCTGGGGCCGCACAATTGAAGGAGGTAGGTGATGCTTAATAACGTCAAGGTTCGCGGAAAGTTGATGGTCATAATTGGTCTGTTTGTGACGGTACTGGCGGGCGTATCCTTTGCCGGCTGGATGGGGATGTCGCAGATAAATCACCTGCTCGACGAGATGTATAATGAACATTATAAGGTGACGACCGATATCATGACGATTCAGGCCAACCTGATATCCAGCAGGCTCGATCTTGTGGTGATGATCGGGGCGACGGACAAGGAGGTCCTGGACAAGGGCAAAGCCACCATTGAGGCGAGGAGGCAGGAGAATAAAAAGGTAATGGATGGCCTGCTGGCGAAGGATCTTCCCGCGGACATGCGCAAGGCTCTCGATGAGTTGAATCAGGCCTGGGGTGCTTTTGCCGAAACCCGCGACACCCAGCTCATCCCCTTCCTGTATGAAGGGAAAAAAGACGAGGCCAAGGCCCTGGCAACAGGGGTTCAGGCGGAGCGCTATAAAAAGATGACCGGCATCATGGATGCTCTGGTTGCCAATGAAACGAAGGAGGCGGAAGAAGCAGAGCAAGAGGCGGAGAAAGATTTCAACCGAGCCATCTGGATGCTGGTTCTGGTCTCTCTGATCGGTACCCTGGTTGGGATCGGTATATCGATGTCGATTGCCGGCAGTCTTGCGAAGGGGATCGGCGGTGTAGTGAAGGTTGCGGAAGCCATGGCCGGAGGCGACCTGACCCAGCAGGCGGAGGTGCATTCAACCGATGAGATAGGTGTTCTTGGCAATGCCTTCAACAAGATGGCCGGTGACCTGAGGGCGGTACTCCGTAAGGTTCTGGAGACGTCGAACCAGGTAGGCGAACAGAGCAAACAGCTTTCATCAGCAGCGGGCCAGGTAGGCCAGGCCTCGGGGCAGGTGGCAGGGGCCATTCAGCAGGTAGCCAGTGGAGCCTCGGAACAGACCAAGACCGTCGGCAAGGTGACTGATTCGGTAGAGGGGCTGAAGAACGCCGTGGACCAGGTGGCGAAAGGGGCGTCGGAGCAGGCACGGGATGTTGCCACGGCTAATACCCGTATTCAGGCCCTTTCACAGGCGGTGAACCAGGTAGCCAACGGCTCCCAGGAACAGAGCCGGAGCGTCACCTCGGCAGCCCAGGCGGTGCAGGAAGTAACGTCGAACATCGAAGATATCGCCCAGGGCGCCAAGAAGGTAGAAGCCGCCTCCACCGAGGCGCAGCAGACCGCCAACAGCGGGGCAGTGTCGGTGCGCAACGCCGTAGCGAGCATGGAGAAGATCCGCCGGGTCGTCGATATCTCGGGAGAGAAGATCCAGGAGCTTGGGGTCAACAGCCAGCAGATCGGTGAGATTATCCAGGTGATCGACGAGATCGCCGACCAGACCAACCTGCTGGCCCTCAATGCGGCCATCGAGGCAGCCCGCGCCGGAGAGCACGGCAAAGGTTTCGAGGTGGTAGCCGAAGAGGTGCGCAAGCTGGCCGAGCGTTCGAGCAAGGCGACCAAGGAGATCGCCAAGCTGATCACGACGATCCAGAAGGGGACCGCCGACGCGGTGTCGTCGATGCAACAGGCAACTACCGAGGTGGCCAGCGGGGCCGAGACGGCGCAGCAGGCAGGCCAGGCCCTGGGAGACATCCTCAAGGCGGTGGAAGAGACCAACGCCCAGATCAAGCGTATCGCCACGTCGGTAGAGGTGGTGAGCAGGAACTCGAAGGAACTGGTGGGCACCATGTCGAGTATCTCGGCGGTAACGGAGGAGACGACGGCGGCGGCGGAGGAGATGAGCGCTACCAGCACCGAGGTGGTGCGCATCATCGACGGCATCGCCGGAATCGTGGAGAGCAATGCTGCCATGGCGCAGGAGATGGCTGCCAGCGCCGACGGTGTTGCCACTGATGTGCAGACTATCTCGGGAATCTCCGAGTCGAACGCGGCGGCCGCGGAAGAGGTATCGGCTTCTGCCGAGGAGCAGTCGGCGTCGGTGGAAGAGATGGCCGCCAGTGCTACGTCCCTTGCCGAATCGGCCAAGTATCTCCAGGACCTGGTGAGCAAGTTCAAGGTATAACAAGGTCAGCTTGAAGATGAAAGGCCCTTGTCGGAAAACAATCCGGCGAGGGCCTTTTTTTTGTTATTGGCAGCCTGCTTTGACAGCTCGGTAATCGTATGATAGCTTCATCTTATAAAATGCTCGGTTTCAGCAGCTAATGAAACATAACTGGGAGGTGGCTATGGGAATTAGTCGTCGCGGTTTTCTCAAGCTTGCTGGAGCAACGACGGGGGCAGCGCTATTTGCCGACTTTAATGTTGCCGGGCCTGTCAGGGCCTATGCCATGGAGCTCCCGATCAAGGGGGCGAAGGAAACACCGACCATATGTCCCTACTGCTCGGTGGGATGCGGGCAGATCGCCCATGCGAGGGACGGGAAGCTGATCAACCTCGAAGGCGACCCGGACCATCCCATCAGCCTCGGCCGCCTCTGCCCCAAGGGTTCGGCCACTTACGAACTCACCGTAAACGAACGACGACAGAACAAGGTCCTCTACCGCGCCCCCAACTCTCCCAAATGGGAGGAGAAGGATCTCTCCTGGGCCATGGACCGCATTGCCCAAAAATATAAAGAGACGCGGGATGCCTCCTTCGTCGAGACCGATGCCGACGGCAACCGGGTGAACCAGACGCGAGGGATTACCTGGATCGGCTCTGCCTGTTGCGACAACGAAGAGACCTACCTCTTCGCCAAACTGGCGCGAAGTACGGGCCTGGTGTATTTCGAACACCAGGCGAGGATCTGACACTCCTCCACGGTCCCAGGTCTGGGATCAACCTTCGGTCGCGGCGCCATGACAAACCACTTCGTCGACATGAAAAATGCCGACGTCATCTTCATCATGGGCTCCAACTTCGCCGAGAACCACCCGGTGGGCTTCCACTGGGTGCTGGAGGCCGTTGAGAAGAACGGCGCCACCCTCATCCATGTGGACCCGCGCTTTACCCGAACGTCATCGGTGGCCCACAAGCATATCCACGTTCGCTCGGGAAGCGACATCGCCTTCCTTGGCGGGATGATCAACTATATCATCGAGAATGACCTCTACGACAAGTTCTACGTCGCCAACTACACTACGGCGGCCCTCATCGTTTCCGACGACTATAAATTTGAGGACGGCCTGTTCTCCGGTTACGACGACGCGACCCGCGGCTACAAGAATGAGTCATGGCAGTATAAGACAGACAAAGAGAAGAAAGCGCTCAAGGACCCGAGTCTTCAGGATCCGCGCTGCGTCTTCCAGGTACTGAAACAGCACTACAGCCGCTATTCCCTCGACAAGGTCTCCGCCATCACCGGTGTGTCCAAGGACGACCTGATCTATGCCTTCAAGACCATGGGTTCCACCGGGACGCCCGACCGCAGCGGCTTCTTTGCCTATGCCATGGGGTGGACCCAGTCGTCCACTGGCGTGCAGAAGATACGTACCGGAGCGATGATCCAGCTGCTGCTTGGGAACATCGGCCTTCCCGGCGGCGGTGTCAACGCCCTTCGCGGCCATGCCAACGTACAGGGGGCTACCGACATGGCGGTGCTCTATCACGATCTGCCCGGCTACCTCGGCATGCCGGCGCCCGACCACAAGGACCTTGCCACCTATCTCGACAAGACCACGGCCAAGGCGGGCTACTGGGTGAACAAGCCCAATTTTACCGTGAGCCAGCTCAAGGCATGGTTCGGTGATGCAGCGACAAAGGCCAACGATTTCGGTTACGACTGGCTTCCCAAAATGAAGGGGGACCACTCCTTTCAACAGGCCTTCGTGGACATGAACCAGGGGAAGATCAAAGGGGCGATATTCCCGGGACAGAACCCGGCGGTGGGCGGGCCCAACACCACCTTGATGATGAATGCTTTGTCGAAGCTCGACTGGCTGGTGGTGAAAGACTTCTTCGTCCACGAGACGGCCGATTTCTGGCAAGCGCCGGGCATGGACCCGTCGAAGATCGGCACGGAGGTCTTTTTCCTCCCGGCGGCGACGGTGGTGGAAAAATCCGGCAGCCTCACCAACAGCGGCCGCTGGATCCAGTGGCACTTCAAGTCCATCGACCCGCCGAACAAGGATGTCGTCAGTGACCTCGATTTTGCCATCGACCTGGGTAAACGTCTTCAGAAGCTCTACGAGGGGAGCACGGCGGAAAAGGACAAGCCGGTGCTGGCCATGACGCTCAACTACGGCGATGATCCCGACAAATTTCCGGAAAATGTTCTCAAGGAGATCAACGGCTATGCCATTACTGACATAGTGAAGGACGGCAAAGTGCTGGTCAAGGCGGGAGAACAGGTCCCCAGCTTTGTGGTGCTGAAGAACGATGGCTCTACGGCCTGCGGCAACTGGCTCTACTCCGGCGCGTTCCCGAAGGAAGGGGTCAACAATACGGCCCGCCGCGAGCGGGAGAAGCCGGGCGAGGGGATCGGCGCCAACCTCAAATGGGCCTTCTCGTGGCCGGTCAACCGCCGCATCCTCTATAACCGTACCAGCGCCGACCTCGATGGCAGACCGCGCAGCGACCGGAAAAAGGTCATCTGGTGGGACGCCGAGGCAGAGCTGCCCGACGGCAAGAAGGGGAAATGGGTCGGGGTCGACGTCCCCGACTTCAAGGGCGACTTGCCCCCCGGCACGCCGAAGCTCAAGGACGGCCCCTTCAAGGGGATCGGCGGCAACGATCCCTTTATCATGAATACCGAAGGGTGTGGCCGCCTGTTTGCCGCCAACCTCAAGGACGGCCCGATACCGGAGTTCTATGAACCCTTCGAATCGCCTACGGAGAACGCCATCTGTCCGGTGCAGAACAGCCCCGTGGCCAAGGTCTACAAGACCCCCGAGAACATCCTTGGCAAGGCCGACAAGTTCCCCTTCGTGCTCACCACCTACCGGTTGACGGAACACCACCTCTCGGGCGTGATGTCGCGCAACCTGCCATGGCTGGCGGAGCTGATGCCGGAGCTGTTCGTGGAGATCAGCCTCGACCTGGCGAAGGAGCTGGGATTGGCCAACGGCGAAAGCTGTACGGTAGAGACGGCGCGAGGGAAGGTGCGGGCCAAGGCCTGCGTCACCGACCGGCTGAAACCGATGACCATCAACGGGAAAAAGGTGCACCAGGTAGGGATGCCCTGGCACTACGGCTTTAAGGGGATTGCCACGGGAGATACGGTCAACACGCTGGTGGCCTCCATCGGCGACCCCAATGTCTTTATCCAGGAAAGCAAAGGCTTCCTGTGCAACGTCCGGAAGGGGGTGTAAGCCATGGCCAAAATGGGAATGCTCGTCGACGTGACCAAATGCATCGGTTGCCGTTCGTGCATGGTGGCCTGCAAACAGTGGAACAAGCTGCCCATGGACAAGACCTCTTTCAGCGGGACGTATCAGAACCTGCCCGACCGAACCTTTACAACATGGCGGCTGGTCGAGTTCCAGGAAGTGACGGAACGCAGCGGTCAGATGAACTGGCACATGCTCTCTCATGCCTGCATGCACTGCAACGATGCCCCCTGCGTGAAGGCCTGCCCTGTACCGGGCGCCATGGAGCAGTCGGCAACCGGTTATGTGACGGTGGACCAGAAGAAGTGCATCGGCTGCAAGTACTGCATGGTGGCCTGTCCCTTCAATATCCCGAAGTACAACGAGGTGTCGCAGACCGTGGCCAAGTGTACCTTCTGTCCGTCTCGCGTGGAAAATGGCCTCACCACGGCCTGTTCCAAGGCCTGCCCTACGGAGTGCATTACCTACGGCAAGCGGGACGACCTGGTGGCTGCGGCAAAGGTAAGGGTGGCAGTGATGAAGGAGCGCTACCCCAATGTGCAGACCTATGGTATCGATGCCTATGGCGGCAAGGGGACCAATGTCATCTACGTACTGAAGGAGAAGCCCGAGTTCTACGGCCTGCCCAAAGAGCCCAGTACCAATGCGGTAGTGGTCTGGAAGGATGTTGTCAAGCCGCTCACCGGCCTGGGCCTTGGTGCAACCATTGTCGGACTTATCGCCCACGCGGCGATGAGGGGGCGGGACGATTACCGTCAGGAGAAGGGGGAGGTGGAAGATGAGTAAATTAGTCGAGCGTTTCGGGCCCGATGAACGGTTTCCGCATATGACGATGGCTATCTGCTTCATCCTTCTTGCGGTCTCCGGCATGGGACTCTTCAGCAAGGACCTGTCGTTTCTTACGGCCGTGATGGGAGGGCCTTTCATCGCCAAATGGCTTCATCTTGTCGCGGGCAGCGTCTTCGCCTGTTGCAACCTCTATTTTATTTTTCGGTGGCGGAGTTGCATGAAGATCAAGGAGCACGACATCGCCTGGCTCAAAGAGGGAGGAGGGCTTTTCTCCAGGGGTGCCCATGGCAAACTGCCGCCGTCGGGTCGCTTTAACGGGGGGCAGAAAGTCCTTTTCCGTGTCACCATGTCGCTGGGATTATTACTGGCGGTGACGGGCCTTTTTATCTGGTTCCCCAAAATACTGCCCAAGGCGCTCATGGCCTGGCTTTACCCCTTGCATGCCCTGCTGGCGCTGGGGCTTATGACGACGATGCTGGCGCATATCTACATGGCCATCTGGTTTGTCCCCGGCAGCTTCCGCTCCATGTGGGGCGACGGAATGGTTGAAGAGGCGTGGATGAAGTACCATCACAGGAAATACTATGACTACAAGACTACTGAATAGTGCCGAGCCGGCGGATAGCGGAAGGATCAACCGGATGATTGAAGCGGTGGGCAAAGCGCAGCCGGCCTATGCACCTTATCTTACTCTCTTTGGAAAGCTCCTGCAGAGGGTTGATGAGGCCTTTGTCTCGCATTCCACTGCCGACATCGTTGTCAAAGAGAGGTCGGACAGTTTTTTCGATTATGGTGACCCGCTGGTGACCAGCGAAGATGTTGCCGCTCGGGCGGCTGTCTTTGTCCCCCGTGTGCTCCCCGCTCTTTTGGAGGCCTGTGCCGAAAGCGGTGAGGCATCCGCGTTTACCTTTCTGTCTCGCATAAAAAAGGGGGAGATCACCGAGGAAACATTAAGAACCCTGTTGATTGATGAGGCGGTTGAGGCACTGTCTATAACTAACGAAGAGAAGACGCTTCTCCTGTACCTGATCCCTCTGATTCTGCGCCCTTATTACCAACGCATGGCGGAACCGTTTCAGGAGCAGATCATCGACCGCGAGGTGGAGGGGAGTCGTTGTCCGGTTTGCGGTACGAAACCGGCTATCTCAATTTTAATGGGAGAGAACGAAAGACGACGGCTCTTTTGTGACCAGTGCCGTACTGAGTGGTTTTACCCCCGCCTTGGGTGTGTACACTGCGGGATGAGTGATCCAGAAATGCTGGGAGTCATGCAGGTCCCGGGGGAAGAACACTGCCGACTCGATGTCTGCAGCAACTGTCGTGGATATATCAAGTCAATTCTCGTCGAGAAGATGCAGCGGCCCGTTTACCTACCTTTGGAATCAGCCGCTACGCTTCACCTCGATTTCATTGCCGACCGGGAGGGATATTCGCCGGGGCTACAGTGTTGAGAGCAAATAGGGGACAGGGAGGTAGCGCAAGTTAGCCCGGTTGCCTTTTACCAGAACTGCCACCACGGTTTGACGCCCAGAGCTTTCAGCGCCCGGAAGCAGGTCTCTCTCACCGCGACGCGACGGTCGGAAGCCCCCTTCTTTACGGCGGGAATGGCATCCTGCCCTATCTGGCGGAGAGCCTCAAAGGCCGTTTCCCGCAGCTTGTAGGCCTCTTCAAAATCGCTGCCGTCGTATGCCTGGGCCGCCTCGGCCAGAATGGCGACCAGCGGCGTTGCTGCCTCGCTCCCGCCAATGCGGCCCAGCTTTAGCGCCACTACCCTCAGTTCGTCGATCAGCCCGCGGACCTTGTCGTAGTCCTTGGCATGCGATGCCTCAAAAATTGACGCATTGAGCTGATCAATCTGGGTCAGCAGGGCATTGAGTTTTTCGTTGCCGGTGTTTTCAGTTGTCTCGGTCATGATCATTCCATAATGAGTTACAGGCTTGAATTATATAGGCAGGTGAAAGGGGCAGCAAGGCAAATCGTCCATAGAGATGACTCTACGAAGATAATGCTATTGTAAAAGAGCCCTGAGCCAACCTGCAAACTCTTGCCAGGGCAGTGCCTTATTCCTGGAGGGGAGCGGGGTTTCTTTCGTAACGCGGCAGACAAGAAGTCCGGTTTCAGCGGCATCGTTCCCCGCGATATTTCTAAATCGGTCTAATGGTTCCAGGTGTTTGACCGTCGGTGTTGCGGTGAGTTTTATCTCGACAGGATACAATTTGGCCCCGGCCTGAATGATAAGGTCGACCTCAAGGCCGTCATGCGAGCGCCAGTAGAATATGTCGGCCTTTCTGCCAAGACTTGCAAATACCTTCACCGCCTCGCTGACAATGAGCCCTTCAAAGAGCGCACCACCCATTGCCCCGGCGAGGGCAGAGGGAGCGTCCGGCTGGCGTGTGAAAAAACAGGGCAGGGCAGGGTCAAGGAAATAGAACTTTGGGGTTTTCGAAAGTCGTTTGCCGTAGTTTTTGAACCACGGTTGCAGCAGATAGCCAAGATACGATGCTCCCAGCACTCCGCCCCATGCCTTTATGGTAGGCAAGGAGACACCGCATTCCCTCGATAGTTCAGCCGTATTGAACACCTGGCCGTGTCGCGCCGCCGCCATGTTAATGAAAAGTTCGAAGGTGCGTAAATCATGGATATTCTGCAACTGCCTGACGTCTCTTTCGATGTATGTCTGGATATAGGAGCGCAGCCACAGGTCTCGCTTGTCGGGCGCCAAGGCAGGCTCGGGATAACTGCCGTTCCAGATAGCCTCTTCCAAAGACGTTGTACCCGCACCCGGCTCGTCCACGGTGAACGGCAGCAGCTCCAGGATACCCACCCGCCCGGCAAGAGATTCGCTCACATTCTTCATAAGATGAAACTGCTGGGAGCCGGTGAGGAGCCACTTTCCGTAGAGCTTGCGGTTCTTGTCGATGCGAATTTTCAAGTAAGGGAGAAGGTCGGGCGCGTACTGGATTTCGTCGAGGATTACCGGTTTGTCGGCAAAGCGGTCCAGAAAGCCGTTCGGGTCGGAGAGGGCAAACTGCCGCTCTAGCGGGTCGTCGAGGCTGACATAGTCAAACCGGCTGCCCATCTCGTGGAGCAGAAAGGTGGTTTTGCCCGCCTGTCGCGGTCCCGTGAGGAGGACGGCTGGAAACTGACGCAGGGCCTTTGCAAGCGTGGGCGCAAGGTGTCGCTGGATATACATGACGAAAATATAAAATTAAATTTTATATTTGTCAAGATGCGCACGGAGATTGAGTTGCAAAACGAAAATCCGTTGCATTACTCCGGGCGCAGTTTCATAAACCGCTTCTTCCCCACCTTGAAGACATACCCTTCGGCCTTCGCCGCCAGCAAATGTTTCGGGTCACTGACGCGCTCGGAATCCACATTTACTGCACCCTGCTGCAACAATCGCCTGGCCTCGGCATTGCTGGGTGCCAGTCCGGCCGATACGAGGGCGGAAAGAATAGTGAGCCCTTCGGCGGGCCAGGGGAGCCGGGCCTCTTCCAGCTCATCGGGGATGTGCCCCTTGGAGAAGACCTCTTCGAATTCAGCCCGCGCTTTTTGTGCCGCATCCTCTCCGTGGAAGCGGGCCACCAGCTCCATGCCGAGCAGCTTCTTCGCCTCCATGGGGTGGGCCGCGCCGGAGGCCACATCCTGCCTGAGCCGCGCCACTTCTTCCATTGGCCGATCGCTAAGCAGTTCGTAGTAGCGGAACATCAGGTCGTCGGAGATCGACATGACCTTGCCGAAGATCTCTTTCGGCGCCTCGTCGATGCCGATGTAGTTGTTCAGGCTCTTGCTCATCTTGTTGACGCCGTCGGTGCCTTCGAGCAGCGGCATCATCATGACCACTTGCGGCTCCTGTCCCCACTCCTTCTGCAGGTCACGTCCCACGAGAAGGTTGAACTTCTGGTCGGTGCCGCCCAGTTCCACGTCGGCCTTGAGCATGACCGAGTCGTACCCCTGCACCAGCGGGTAGAGGAACTCGTGGATGCTGATGGGACGCTGACTGCGGAACCGCTGGGTGAAGTCCTCCCGCTCCAGCATCCGCGCCACGGTGTAGCGGGCCGAGAGCTGGATCATCTCCTCGGCGGTCATCTTCGACATCCAGGCGCTGTTGAAGACGACGCGGGTATGCTGGGGATCGAGGATCTTGAATATCTGCCGCTCGTAGGTACGGGCGTTTTCCAGTACCTCTTCCTTGGTGAGCACCTTGCGGGTCTCGGACTTGCCCGTGGGGTCGCCGATCATGCCGGTGAAGTCGCCGATGAGGAAGAAGACCTCGTGGCCCAGGTCCTGAAAGTGCTTCATCTTTTGGATGAGGACGGTGTGGCCCAGGTGGATGTCCGGCGCGGTGGGGTCAAAGCCGGCCTTTACCTTGAGGGGTACACCGGTCTTCGCCGATTTCTCCAGCTTCTTGAGAAGCTCCTCCTCGACCAGGATTTCAACAGCGCCGCGCCTGAGGTATTCGAGTTGTTCTACAGGGGATAATTGTGATGTTAGCATTGCCACTACGCGAGGTCTCCCAATTCATTCTCTTCCAAATGAAGCTGTTATGCCCGAATGGTTTAATCGGGCATCCAGAAGACTGGATTCCCGCCTGCGCGGGAATGACGATTATGTGATGTTCTCCGCTACACGTTCAAGTACGATTTCTGCCAGTTTGTGGTGCACTCCCAAAGGCTTGCCCACAACAAACTCAATTTGCGGCCATCGGGCCTTGGCTGCCTCTACCTCCTGCGGGATGTCCCGGGCCACATGGGCACCCAGCGCGAGAAAGTATGGTATCAAAATAATCCGCTCCACTCCCTCGGCTACGCTTGCCTCAGCTGCTTCCATAAAGGTCGGGTGGGCCAGCTGAAGGAAGCAGCTCTTCACCGTGTACCGATCGTCCATTCGCCCGACAAGCCCGGCTACCGCCGCCACTTCGTCGTTGGCTTCCTTTACGCTGCTGCCGTGGCCCATCAGGATTATTGTGGTCTTCATGGCCATTACCGGTCAAACAATCCCGGCTGTTCCACCTCTGTCCACGGGAATTCAATGGGGTATTCGCCGTCGAAGCAGGCGGTGCAGAAGCCGGTATGGGCATCGGGAATGACTTTGAGCATCCCTTCCACGCTCAGGTAGCCCAGGGTATCGGCGGTGACGTACTTGCATATCTCCTTGAGCGAGTGGGACGACGCGATGAGTTCGTGGCGCGACGGGGTATCGATGCCGTAGTAGCACGGGAACGATGTGGGGGGCGACGAGATGCGCAGGTGCACCTCTTTCGCACCGGCGGCCCGGATCATCTTGACGATCTTCTTGCTGGTGGTGCCCCGGACGATGGAGTCGTCCACCACGACCACTCGCTTTCCTTCCAGAAGGTCACGGACGGCGTTGAGCTTGATCTTGACGCCGAAGTGGCGGATCGATTGTTGCGGTTCAATGAAGGTCCTGCCTACGTAGTGGTTCCGGATGAGGCCGAAGTCGAAGGGTATCTTCGCCTCTTCGGCATATCCCAGGGCCGCGGGCACGCCCGAGTCGGGCACCGGGATCACCAGGTCGGCCTCCACTCCGGTCTCGCGGGCCAGCTGGGCGCCGAGGGCCTTGCGGATCCTGTTGACGTTCCT
>Ga0224505_10000845_pt1 | contig 20640 bp, 15 predicted proteins | sample SF_Jan12_sed_USG_FD_169102 | JGI IMG/M metagenome (GOLD analysis project Ga0224505, IMG submission 169102) | Sediment microbial communities from San Francisco Bay, California, United States - SF_Jan12_sed_USGS_4_1 | ecosystem: Environmental > Aquatic > Marine > Sediment | place: USA: California... | reverse complement strand
CTAGAGAAAACACGAGCGCGGCTTGATCAGTGCCCGGGGCTTGAACAGAACCCACGCAACTGCACAGAACAACGTTGCGGACAATGGAGCTGTGCCACTTGACTGGAGCCTTCTAATGGGTGACCCCGTTTTGGTTTTCCACGGGTTTAACGAAAACGTCCGCTTGTCTGGCTGACGGGACAGTTACTTGGGCCGGTCCTGCGCGCAACGGAACCCAATCTTCGTGTCCCGTTCCGTCGGCGCACCCCCGCCCCGAATTGTGGAGCGAATCTTGTACGACGCATCACTCCAGCCTCCTCCGCGAATCATCCGATAGTCCCCACTGGATGGGCCGGTCGGATTCCGCTCTGGGCTCTTGCGATAATAGAGGCTGTCATACCGATCCGCCGTCCATTCACTCACATTGCCCGTCATATCAAACAGCCCAAATGGATTAGCCTCATACGACCCCACTGGGGCAGTGGTAATAGCCCCGTCGTCATACCCGGCCATGATGACCGGGAGATGAGTCCTGGCACTCTCGTCCGCCACGTTGGCGACTCGGCGTGGGCTGGACAAGAAATTCCCCCACCAATAGACCGTTTGCGTCCCCGCGCGGGTGGCATATTCAAACTCGGCCTCCGTCGGCAACCGCTTGCCCGCCCAGCCGCAATAGGCCTCCGCGTCGTACCACGAGACGTTCACGACAGGATGATCAGTTCGGTCGCTCGCAAACACATCGAGTCCCGCTTCCGGCTGTCGCCAGGTGGCCCCTTTAGTTTTTTGCCACCCTTGTTGGCTATTAGCCCAGACGAAGGCCGTGCCCTCTTTCTCAGCCGTGGTATGATAGCCGGTGGCCAGCACGAATTGCTGAAACTGCCGATTCGTGACTTCATAGGGATCCAGGGCGAACGGATCAAGCGTCACCTGATGACGCGGTTGCGCCGAGAGGACCCAGCCCTTGCAGGACACGGCTTGTTTCTTCAATTCCATCGTGCAGTCCTCAATGACTCGGTCTCTCTCGTCGTCGCTGATGCCCATCCAGAAGGTGCCGCCCGGTACTAGCACCATGGGTGTGTCGGCTTGGCCCGTGCGTTTCTGAGAGCCCGGTGGAAGCTGCTTCGAGGGCGGAACCTGCGCCTCGTTGTTGAGCGTGGCCGGTAGCGTGGCCTCTGCACCAGAACCCGCTTCGGAACCACCGGAACGCGTCTCCTCCGTTGTAACAAGCGCTTTCCTCTGCTCCTCCACCTGGATCCGGCTCCATAACTCCATGAGGGCCATGAAGAGCTTCAGGTCTACCAAGACACAGATCGCTATGCCCACGGCATAGAAGACGATCAGGCGACGGCGGATTCGAGCAACGGCGGAGGGATCATCCGGAGACAGGTTTTTCGTACCCCCGGCCTCCTTTGTAGTCAACAGCCGCTTGGCCTCTCGTTCCGAGTGATACAGCATATATGCGCTAAATATCGCAGCAACGAGCATGATCGCCATCCACGCAACCATCTGCCTCATGAGATCTTCCGGAGACTCTAGCGCCATATTCGTGCCTCTATTACCTAACATGGGGAGCAGTTGGAACAGGGGTATTGAGGGATCTATTCACCAGATTGTATGCGCTATTCGTTCCGATCGAGATCACAGTCGCTAGTGCCGCTCCTGGAATGCCACCAAAATATCCACCAAGCGCTCCGCCAAGGCCACCTGTAAGGGCGCCTGTAATCATATCGCTGGGATCTCCGCCAGACGCTGCAGCTGAAGCCGCTCCGCCATACGCGCCAAGTCCGCCGCCCAGGAGCATGCCGGATAGTCCTGAAAGCGGTATCGCGCCTGCAACGCATCCGACAGCCATACCAGCTGCGACACCCGTCGCTTGTTGAAGTGGTTTTCTGCCTCCCATATCAGCATCGATATAGGTGTACCCACCGACGGCTCCTAGGGCACAGCCAATCAGAATAGGCAGCGGCACAAAGTGTCCACTGGGATCGGTCTTCAGAATGGGGTTTTGACCGACGTAGCTATAGAGATTGACATCACCACCGAGGAGCCCAATCGGATCCTCGACGATGAACCGCTGCAATCTCGGCTGGTAATAACGGGCACGATAATAATACAACCCGTTCCCATCATTCTCTCTTCCCGTGAACTGAAACGGATTGGCAGAGCCCCCCGTCACCGTGGTCTTCCCAAACGGCTCATAGGTATACGTTGTGCCTGATGCACCTTGGCTGCTGCTCAAGACCAGGCTGCTACCGAGTGCGTCGGCGTGGTAATGCTCATTTCCTGCTCCCGTCTGCCGGATGAACGGCTCGTCGATGTTCAGCGAGCGTAGATAGCTCGTGCCGACGGCGCTGCCGCCGATTTCGGCGGCGATATCATTGCCGGCATACAAGAATTGTGACATGAGGCTGCCAATGACTTTGCTGGTCCGCCGTCCGAGGGCATCGTAGTTGAACGTCGCCGTGGCCCCACCACTGATGCTCACGAGCCGATTCCGGGCATCCCAGACATAGGTATTGACGCCATCGTTCGTGAGATTGCCGTTGGCGTCGTAGGTGAGTGTCGCTCCGGCAAAGGCGGTCTGTTCATTCGCGGCATCGTAGCTGGCCGACGCGACCGCTGCCGGTAAGAGCGATGCCGCGGCATTGGTTCCGGTGAGACTGGTTCGGTTTCCCGCTGGGTCATAGGCGTACGTCAACGCCTCAATGATCCCAGTCAGACCGTTATGTGTGATGGACGTGAGGTGTGAGGCGAGGTCGTACGAGTACGATGTGCTCGTACCGTTGGGATAGATCAGCGAAGTCCGGCGATTGGCGTTGTCGTAGCCGAGTCCCACTGTCAGGCTCCCTTGCGCTACTTGGGTCAGTCGGCTCGCCGCATCGTAGCCATACGTGACCGGCTGTTGCCCATTCGCCACCATGTTGGTCCGGCGACCCAGCACGTCGTACTGATAGCTGACAGTTCCCTGCCCGGTGGTCTCTTGGATCAGTCTGTCGAGCGCATCATAGGCAAAGTCGATGGTCCCCGCGCCGATCGCGGTATCCGATGCCTTGGTTAGCCGTCCGACCGCGTCGTAGGCAAAGGTGGTGGAGTCGGGATAGGTGGCCTGAGTGCGGCGATTGAGCCCATCGTACTCAAAGGTCGTTTGTTGGTTCTTCCGATCGATGAAGGTCTTCAGATTACCTGCGAGGTCGTACTGATAGGATTCTGATCGATTGAGCGCATCTTTCCGCGTGGCGAGTCGATCCATGTTGTCATAGGTATACGTCGTCGTCTGACTCTTCGCATCCGTCACCGTGAGGAGGTTGCCGTTTGGATCATAGGCAAACCGCGTCAGCCCCTGCCGCGCGTCGGCAATCTCGGTGACCCGATTCAGTCCGTCGTAACGGAACTGCGTGCTCAGCCCTCGTGGATCGGTCAGACTCGTGAGGCGTGAGACGGCGTCGTACGTCCGCTGCGTGGCATTCCCCAATGGATCCGTCGTGGTAATCAAATTGCCGTTCGTATCATAGGCAAACGTCGTGGGCGGTTCGGTGGCAATCGGCCCTTGCACACTGGTGGGCTGGCCGAAGCTGTTGTACGCAATCGTCGTCACATGCGTGAGCGGGTCTTTCACCGTGAGCAGATTCCCGTTCGTATTGTCATAGGTGAATTCCGTGACCTGCTCTACGGCATCGGTGATCTTGGTCACCCGATTGAACGTCGGATGATACTCAAACTGCGTCGGCTGGTTATTGGGGTCAATGATCTTTTTGACATTCCCCGCCGCATCATACTCAAACTTCGTCGTGCGTCCTAAGGCGTCCGTGGTGCTGATGGCTTGATTCGCCGCCGTATAGACCGTCGTGCTGGTCTGGCCCAGGGCATCGGTGGTGCTGAGGGGATAGCCGCGCGGATTGAATCGGGTGGTCGTCGTGTGGCCCCGGGGATCGACGACGGTGGTGGCCAGCACCGTCCCGCCGGTGATGGTATAGCCCGCCTGCAAGTTCTCCCAGGAGTCCACGGTGGGACAGGCCACGAAGGGCAAGGCCACGGTGGTGACCGGCGTCCCGGTTGACGGGTTGACCACCGTACAGCCCGCTCCGCTTGAAGTCGCCCCCGTCAGCTGATAGCGGAACCGATACTCGGAGCCGTCGGCCTGGATCTGGCGCAAGACGCGCCCACTGGGCCCGTAGAAGTTCTGGAGGTACGTGATGTTCTTTGGATCGGTAATCCGGGTCATCCGGTTCTGGCTGTCATATTCATAGCGGGTCGTGCCGCCCTCCGGATCGGTCGCGGTGGCCAGGTTGCCCTGTCCATCATAGGCATACTGCACCGTCCGCCCAATGGGATCGGTCACCTTGGTAATCCGATTGCTGCCGTCATAGTCGAGCAGGAGTTGGCGCCCGTCTGGGCTGGTGATCGCCGTGATCCGGCTGCCGCTCCAGGTGTTCGTCAGCGTATTCCCGGTGCGATCGATCTGCTGCGTCAGTCCCAGATTCGTCACCCCAAAACCTCCGCTGAGCGTGACGCCAAAGACCCATTTTGAGCCGTCTTTCCACTGGAGCGTCGGCACGCCGCCGGGGGAGGTCTAACAGAACATGGGGTCGTGTCTTGTAATCATACCTTGCCTTGCTTAGCCTGCCTGGGGCGAGAAACGGGGGCCCGACGGTCAGCGGCACAGTGATCCGGTCGGTGAATTCCATCGGGGCCCCGCTCGTGCGTCCATACCATTTCAAGCAACACTCACCTGACCGGGGGTAGCAAACGCGGGAGCGCTGTTACGGTGCGTTCACCATGAGCCCCTCCTCACTCCGGAGAGACGGGCTACGTCTTGAAATACCGCGTTTCAGTTCGACCGTTCTATCATGTGTCGTCTCCAGTGCAAACATTACTTGTTTTTGGCACATGACGTTCGAAGACACCGCACAAGACGAATGCTGATGGACGGGTTAGGCTTAAGAAGAGGAACGATCCGCTTTCCTCGCTCGTGCAAACAGGCGAGACCTAGGGGGGTGGCAGGCTACAAAAGACAAAAGAAACGGGCCGTTCTCCTCCTAGGAGAACGGCCCTTGGCATTGCCCAGAAACTGATCGCGATCTGCTCTAGGGTGTAACTGAAATTCGATCCTTGATCAGATCAAAGGTTTCCTTCGGCACGACATTCTTGGCGACCAACTCGCCTTTCACCCGATAGGGGCGATTGCTCACAATGCGATCCGCCTCATCCTGTTTCAGACCGAGGAAGAGCACCATGTCGTTCGCCGACACCTTATTGATATTCATCGCCGCCGAGGCTGCTGCCGGAGCCGTTCCGGAAGAAAGCTGATTGGGAGTCAGCGTGGCAGCGCCCGCTGCAGGTCCGGCATGGGAGCGATCTTTCAGCTCTTTTTGATACCGCGCCACCAGCGACTTCAACGTATCGTTATTGCGCTTCACATCCTGATATTCTTGTTTCACATTCCTGTTCTGCGCCGTGAGTGCTTTCACTTTCTCTTCAAGATCTTTCGTGCGTCCTTCGATCGCCCCTCGTTCAGCATCGCGCCCATGCTCGATGCGTTGGAGTTCATCGCGAACCGCTTGCGCCTCATTGCCGAACTTCACGTTCAATTCTTTGAGGGTTCGGACCTGTTGCTCCATGGCGCTCTTCTGTTGCCGAGCTTTCTCCAGCTCCATCTTGGCATTATCGGCCTCGGTTAAGGCGGCCTGGTACTTCTTGTTGGATACGCATCCCGTGGCCAATACTGCCGCAACCAGCACTACCACCGTCCACTCACGTCTCATGCGATCCTCCCTCCATCAAATCCGATCCCTTGTCTTTGTATTGAACCCGTACCATGCATTGTGTGTATGCCAACATCCAGGCGTTGTCAATATATTTACTGTTGTACGAAGGCACCCTCCATGATGGACCATCACACGGAATCGTCAATCTGCCGCTTGACGGATCCCGGCGGCTCTGTGATGATCGCCACGCCGTATCAAAGCTAGCCAGGGAGGGTCACACCTCTTATGTCATTCAATCCTAGGTGGTGTACGCATGAACGAATGGGGCCCGGTTCTCGCCGTGATTCTAGGAGTCGTCGAAGGACTGACAGAATTCTTACCAGTCTCGTCCACAGGCCATCTGATCCTGGTCGGCCACGCGTTGGGGTTCACCGGCGATGCGGCTGCCAATGCTGAAATCTCCATCCAATTGGGCGCTATCCTCGCGGTCATCGTCTTCGAGCGGGAGAAGATCGGCCGACTATTGTCCGGAACCTGGCGAGAACGTCAAACGCTGTGGTCGTCTCTCGGCAACTCGCCCTCCACGACCTGGGCGAGCCGTCTCAAGGCCTCCATGCAGCACCATCCCAACGTCTGGTTCATTCTCGGGCTAGGAATCGCGTTCCTGCCGGCCGCTGTCCTCGGCCTGTTGACCCATGGGTGGATCAAGTCGTACCTGTTCACTCCGATGACGGTGGCGTCCACGTCGATTCTGGGTGGAATCATCATCCTCCTCGTGGAGGCACACACACGTACCGCGTCGGCCAAGAGCCTCGAGCAGGTCTCACCACTGCATGCCTTTTGGGTTGGACTGGCACAATGCGCCTCCCTGATACCCGGCATGTCGCGCTCCGGCTCCACGATCATCGGTGGGCTACTCGCAGGATTAGATCGAAAAGTGGCGACGGAATATTCGTTCTTCCTCGCGCTTCCGACGATCATCGCGGCCACACTGTATGAGACCTGGAAGGCACGCGGCGCGTTCAACGATCAAGACTTTATGGCGCTGGGCCTTGGGATGATCGTCTCCTTCCTGGTCGCCTGGGCCGTCATCGCCGTGTTTCTGACCTATGTCCAGCGGCACACCTTGCGCGTCTTTGCCTACTATCGTATTATTCTCGGCATTGTGGTTATGTTGGTTGTCCGCTGAAAGGAGTTGGGCATGTCTTCCGATACGATTCACGTCTACGATACTTGGGTTCACGGCAAGAGCGGTCGTATCCACTTCGATGTCATGACGACGGATGAAGCCACCGCACTCAAACTCGCCAAGGAGTACCTGGTCAGCATCGGGGAGCCCGATGCGCCGATTACGACCAAGGAATGCCAGTTCTGTCACAGCGAACCGCTGTTCATGTTCTCGGCAGAGCAGCAAAAGCAAGCGAAGGAAAAGGGCGGGTTTATCGTGAGGATGCCGGCCTGATTCTCAGTGATGAGTTGTGAGTGCTGAGTGATGAGTTTGAACCCAACACTCAGTACTCAAACCTAACAACTGCTTACACGAAGTTATGGAGCCGAGGAGGCTTCTGACTCCGTGGAATCTGTTCGTTTTTCGAATGCAAAGTGGATGATGAGCGCGATCACTCCGACCGTGATCGCGGAATCCGCAACGTTGAACGCCGGCCAGTGGTAGCTCTCCACGTAGACATCGAGAAAATCAATCACCTCTCCGAACCGAAGCCGATCGATCAAGTTCCCAATTGCCCCACCGAGTATGGCGGCCACACTCACCCGCCCCATCCAATCCTCCTCCGGCATCCGTAACAGGATGGTCCCCAACAGACCAAGCGCAAAGATCGACGTCAGCCCAAAGAAGACCATGCGAAATGCGTTGCTGCTCCCGGCTAAGAGGCCGAAGGCTGCTCCAGGGTTCCGAATGTAGGTCAGACTGAAGAGATTGGGAATGATGGGAATCGACTCATGGAGCCGCATCGTCTGCATGATCTGCTGCTTGGTCAGCTGATCCAGAAGGATAATACCCCCGGTCACCGACGCCAGCACCATGTTCCGAAGCATCGACAGATTCAACGAACGGCCTCCACACATCGGTCACAGAGAGTCGGATGGGTGGGATTGCTCCCGACAGCATCTCGGTAATTCCAGCAACGCTCACACTTTGCGGCAGTGGAACGTTCAACCGTGATATGAAGGTCTTCCTGCTTGCCTTCTGCCTGCGTCACCGTCACCCGTGACACGATAAAGATCGCACTGAGATCCTTTGCGTAGGAGGCGAGGAATTGGTAGGCATCAGGCCCAGCCTCGATATGCACATGCGCCTCAAGCGAGGAGCCGATCACCTTCTCCCGACGCCGGGCCTCCAGCTCGCCCTGCACACGCGATCGATAGGCCAACAGTTGTTCCCATCGTGCCGCCAACTGCTCGTCCCGCCAACGTGCTGGATCCCCTGGAAAGGAGGTGAGGTGGACGCTCGTGGCCTCCTGACGAACCGCATCCGGCAACATACGCCAGATCTCCTCGGCGGTAAAACTCAGGATCGGTGCCATGAGTTTGGCCAGCGCCACCGTGATGTCGCACAGGACGGTTTGGGAACCTCGCCGTACGGGAGAGTCCGCCCGGAACGTATACAGCCTATCCTTCAGGATGTCCAGATAGACGGCACTGAGATCGACTGAACAAAAATTGTTCAAGGCATGGAAGATGGCGTGAAATTCAAAGTCGTCATACGCCCGCCGAACTTTGGTGATCAGCTCGCCGAGGCGCACCAAGGCCCAGCGGTCCAACTCAGACAACTGTTCGTACGGGACACGATGCTGGGCCGGGTCGAAGTCATACAAATTGCTCAGCAAGAATCGGGAGGTGTTGCGGATTTTCCGATAGGCCTCAATGAGATGATTCAGAATCTCCTGCGAGATGCGGAGATCTTCACGATAATCCTGCGCTGAGACCCAAAGCCTGAGGATTTCCGCGCCCGACTGTTTCATGACGTCCTGCGGTGCCACGACATTCCCCGCTGACTTGGACATCTTCTTCCCCTGCCCGTCCACCACAAAGCCATGGGTCAAGACAGCTTTGTAAGGCGCTCGATGGTCCGTGGTCACCCCAGCCAGCAAGGCACTATGGAACCAGCCACGATGCTGGTCGGACCCTTCCAGATACAAATCGGTCGGCCACCACTTCTTAGGCTTCGCCACGGCGGCGTAGCTCACCCCGGACTCAAACCACACATCGAGAATATCCCGCTCTTTCTCGAACGTCGCCCCTCCGCACTTCGGACAGCTGGTCCCGGTTGGCAAGAGCTCTGATGCCGACCGCTCAAACCACACATCCGCTCCCTTCGACTCCATTAAAGCCGCGACATGTTCAATCACAACGGGATCAGCCAGGACATGTCGACAGCCTTCACAGGTAAACCCTGGAATCGGCACACCCCACACACGCTGGCGCGAGAGGCACCAATCCGGACGGTTCTCGATCATGCCGAAGATCCGATCGCGGCCATAGCTTGGAATCCATCGAACTTGTTCGATCTCTGCCAGCGCCGCTTTCCGCAAGTCATTGATCTCCATCGACACAAACCACTGCTCAGTGGCACGGAAAATCACCGGGCTCTTACAACGCCAACAATGGGGATAGGAATGGCTCAATGAGCCATGGCCAAGCAGACGTCCGTTCGCTTGCAGATAGTCGACGATCTTCGGATTCGCCTTGAACACATGCTGCCCGGAGAATTCCTTCACCACGTCGGTGAACCGCCCCCCGTTATCCACCGGCGCCACAATTTCGAGTTTTTCACCAGGTGAGGCCTTGGCATTGTGATCGAGCACCAGGATGTAGTCTTCCATCCCGTGGCCGGGCGCGATATGCACGCAGCCGGTACCTTGATCGAGCGTGACGAAATCCCCGAGGAGAATCGGCGACAAACCAGTGGAAAGCGGACGCTGGGTTTCTAGCCCTTCAAAACCTTCGCCACCTTTTTTGACCCCGACGACACGATAGTCGGTGAGCCCACAGGCCTTTGCGACCGTCTCCAACAGTTTCTCTGCGATAATCAAGAGCTCATCACCGACCTGCACAAAAGCATAGTCAAAATCACGGTGCAGACAGACAGCTTGATTGGCCGGCAACGTCCAGGGTGTGGTCGTCCAAATCACGACAGAAACCAGTTTGGCGTCTTCCGGAAAAGCGACACCAGGGAAGGTCTTCGCCAAGACGGACGGTGAGCTCACAACGGGAAATCTGACATAGACCGAGGGCGACACATGGTCGTCATACTCGACTTCTGCTTCCGCTAACGCGGTTTGATCTTGCGTGCACCAGAGAACGGGCTTGAGCCCCTTGTACACGCCTCCCTGCTCGACGAATTTCCCGAACTCCCGGATAATCGTCGCCTCATAACTTGGCGTCATCGTGAGATACGGCTGGTCCCACTCTCCCAATACGCCGAGCCTCCGAAACTCCTCCCGTTGCAAGTCGACATACTTCTCGGCATAGGCGCGACAGAGTTTACGAATCGCCGACACATCCAAGTCTTTTTTCTTCTCGCCCAGCTCCTTCATGACTTGATGCTCGATCGGGAGGCCATGGCAGTCCCATCCCGGCACATACGGCGCCTGGAAGCCCGCCATGGTTTTCGACTTCACGATGATGTCCTTCAGCACCTTGTTCAAGGCATGCCCGATATGGATGCGGCCGTTGGCATAGGGAGGACCATCATGCAGGATATAGCGAGGCCGTCCCTGCCCCATGCGTTGGATCTGGTCATAGAGCTTCTGCTGTTCCCACCAGGCCAGCATCTCCGGTTCCCGTTGCGGCAAATTAGCCTTCATCGGGAAGTCTGTTTTGGGAAGATTGAGCGTGGCTTTATAATCCATAGGAAATAGGATCTAAAAATTCAAACGACAACCATGCAAAGTTGAGGGACTATACCGGAAGAACGGGGGGAGCACCAGTCCTAACTGACGGCCATCATGCGGTCCAGCGCAACCTTCGCCCAGTGCTTGTCGTCCTCGGGCACCACGATCCTGTTGCCGACATGCCCTTCAGCCAGATTTTCCAGTGCCCAGCAGAGATGGGCCGCATCGATTCGAAACATGGTCGCGCACTGACAGACCGTGGAGGAGAGGAAGAACACCTTCTTATCGGTGAGTTCGTGCTTTAAGCGATTGACGAGATTCAATTCAGTTCCGACCGCCCAGGTCGTCCCTGCCGGCGCAGCCGTGACGGTCCGAATAATGAACTCAGTCGACCCGATCAGATCGGCCTTGTTCACCACATCCTCATGGCATTCCGGATGCACGATGACATGGCCGTCCGGATACTGTTTGCGAAAGTTGTCCACGTGTACCGGCTGGAACATCTGGTGAACACTGCAATGCCCCTTCCAGAGGATCAGCTTGGCCCGCTTGATCGCGTCCCTCGTATTCCCACCGTTAGGCTGATAGGGATCCCAGACAATCATCTGCTCACGAGGAATCCCCATCTTGTTCGCCGTATTACGGCCCAAATGCTCATCGGGAAAAAACAGAATCTTTTCGCGTCTGGCCCAACACCACTCAATCACGGCTTTGGCATTGGATGACGTGCAGGTAATCCCCCCATGTTCGCCACAAAACGACTTGAGCACCGCCGCGGAATTCACATACACCGCCGGCATCACAGTCTCTTCCACCGATACCACACGTCCTAACGCTTCCCAACATTGATCGACTTGCTCAATCGCGGCCATATCGGCCATGGAACAGCCCGCCGCCATATCAGGCAGAATCACCGTCTGCTGGGAACGACTGAGGATGTCGGCCGTCTCCGCCATAAAATGGACGCCGCAAAAGACGATGTAGGGTCGCTCTGACCTTTCAGCCGCCAGTTTCGCCAACAAGAGGGAATCCCCGCGAAAGTCCGCATGCTGAATCACCTCGTCGCGCTGGTAGTTATGGCCGAGTATCATCACGCGCTCACCGAGGACTTGCTTGGCCGAGACTGTGCGGCGAAACAGCTCGTCTGCCGACAAGGCCTGATACTCGGTGATCAGCTTTGGTAGCGTTGCAGTCGCAGTCACAATGCTCCTCCTCAAGTCAGGAACTGATTCTACGATAGGCCCCTTCCACAATCAATGAATCCCCCCTTGCGGAAAAGTCCTATCTCTCGCCCCGAAAGGAGAAGAGTTGGCATGGGCCTAATAGCCAATTGACTTCGCTGGCTTGGAGTACTACGATCAGACCTTCATATGCTAGGGGAGCCATGAGGCTGAGAGTCCGTGCACTCGGACGACCCTCACAACCTGACCTGGGTAATACCAGCGTAGGGAAGCCGACAGCCGCGGTCGTTGTGAGCACTCAGCCGTACCTCCCCCCACGGAGTACGGCTTTTTTATTGAGGTGCCCCCCTCAACGCTCCTCATCTCAGAAAGGATGCGACCATGAGCGAATATACCGGTAATGGAGAGAAACCTACGACATTGACAACCGCGCCGTTCCCAGCCTCGCGCAAGGTTTACGTAGCAGGCACCCATCCCGGTGTGCATGTGCCCATGCGAGAGATCAGCCTCAGCCCGACCAAATCCATCAACGGCCAAACGCCGACACCAAACCAACCGGTTACCGTCTACGACACGTCGGGGCCCTATACCGACCCTTCTGTGACGATCGACGTCCGAGCAGGACTCGCGCCGCTCCGCCGCTCCTGGATCATGGGGCGGCAAGACGTGGAAGAACTGGCCGACATCTCCTCCCACTACGGCCGACTGCGTGCCGCCGACTCCAAACTGGACGGCCTCCGGTTTCAACATATCCGCAAGCCGCTCCGCGCCAAGGCCGGCCAGAACGTTACCCAGATCCACTACGCGCGCAAAGGCATCGTGACGCCGGAGATGGAATTTATCGCGATCCGTGAAAACCAGTCGCGTGAAGTGGCTCGTGAACGCGCCGAGCGCAACGGCCAGGGCGGCGGCGTGACCCAGCACCCCGGCCAATCCTGGGGCGCCAGCATTCCCGCCGTCATCACCCCGGAGTTCGTCCGCGATGAAGTGGCACGTGGGCGTGCAATCATTCCCTCGAACATCAATCACCCGGAAAGCGAACCGATGATCATCGGTCGAAACTTCCTGGTGAAGATCAACTCGAACATCGGCAACTCCGCCGTCGCCTCGTCCATCGAAGAAGAAGTTGAGAAAATGATCTGGTCGATCCGCTGGGGCGCCGATACCGTGATGGACCTCTCGACCGGGAAAAACATTCATGAAACGCGTGAATGGATCATTCGTAACGCGCCGGTGCCGATCGGCACCGTGCCGATCTATCAGGCTCTCGAGAAAGTGAACGGCAAGGCGGAAGACCTCACATGGGAGATTTTCCGCGACACACTCATCGAACAGGCTGAGCAGGGCGTCGATTATTTCACGATTCACGCAGGTGTGCGTCTGGCCTACGTGCCCATGACCGCCAAGCGGATGACCGGGATTGTGTCGCGCGGCGGTTCCATCCATGCCAAGTGGTGTCTCGCGCACCATCAAGAAAACTTCGCCTACACCCACTTCGAAGAGATCTGTGAGATCATGAAGGCCTACGACGTGTCGTTCAGCCTGGGTGACGGGCTGCGCCCTGGTTCCATCGCCGACGCCAACGACGAAGGGCAATTCGCGGAACTAGAGACCCTGGGCGAGCTGACCAAGATCGCCTGGAAGCATGACGTGCAGGTGATGATCGAAGGACCCGGCCACGTGCCGATGCACATGATCCAGGTGAACATGGAAAAGCAGCTCAAGGAATGCCAAGAGGCCCCCTTCTATACGCTCGGGCCTCTAACCACCGACATCGCGCCAGGCTATGACCACATTACCTCCGGTATCGGTGCCGCCATGATCGGCTGGTACGGCTGCGCGATGCTCTGTTACGTGACACCGAAAGAACATCTCGGCCTCCCCGATCGCGACGATGTGAAGACAGGCGTGGTCACGTACAAAATCGCCGCTCATGCCGCCGACCTGGCCAAAGGCCACCCTGGTGCGCAGATCCGGGACAACGCGTTGTCGAAAGCTCGGTTCGAGTTTCGATGGGAAGATCAATTCCATCTTTCACTCGATCCGGATACCGCGAAAGAGTTCCATGACGAGACCCTGCCGGACAACGCCGCCAAGGTTTCGCACTTTTGCTCCATGTGCGGACCCCACTTCTGCTCGATGAAGATCACGCAGGACGTTCGTGATTACGCCGCGCAGCTCAAGGTCGATGAACAGCAAGCGATTCAGATCGGCATGAAAGAAAAGTCTGAAGAGTTCAAAAAAACCGGGTCAGAAATCTATCGCTGACTCAGTTGAGAATTGCGCATTGCGAAAGGCGACGATCATGAACAAGCCAAAGCCCGCCCCACTCCGAGAGAGGGATATTACCCGGCAGATTGCTCGGGAATACTATAAAGAATTCGACCAGCTCATCGAGAGCGATGTCATCATTGTGGGCGCGGGGCCGTCAGGGCTGATTTGCGCACACGATTTGGCAACGAGGGGATTTCGAACGGTCCTTATTGAGCAAAGTCTGGCCCTTGGAGGCGGATTCTGGTCCGGGGGATACCTCATGAACAAGGCCACGATTTGTGAGCCTGCGAATGAGATCCTCGAAGAGATCGGTGTACCGTGCAAGAAGATCACCGAATGTGCGGGCATGTACATGGTCGACCCGCCCCATGCCACCGGGGCGCTCATCGCCGCCGCTTACAAAGCCGGGGCCAGGGTCATGAACCTGACGAGGGTCCTCGACCTGATTCTGCGCAACGAAGGGGTATTGGAAGGCGTCGTGGTGAACAACACCACAGCGGAAATGGCCGGTCATGATACCATCCATGTCGATCCCATCGCGCTCGAAAGCAAGATTGTGGTGGATGCCACCGGCCATGATGCCATTGTGGTTGAGCTTCTCCATAAGAGAAACCTGTATCAGAAAATTCCGGGAAACGGGGCCATGTGGGTTTCCCGCTCTGAAGAAGAAATCATGGATCGCACCGGAGAGGTCTATCCGAATTGCTTTGTCATCGGATTAGCCGTTGCAGCCGTTTATGGCACACCACGAATGGGGCCGGCATTCGGCTCGATGTTGTTGTCAGGCCGGTATGGCGCAGAGTTGATTGCAAAAAAGCTGAAGAACGAATAGGCTTGAGCCCTCAGTAACCAAGGTTCGGCTATTGATGGGCACTAACAACTGACGACTTTCAGCTAATCCTTATGAATATCCAAGATTTTCTCATCCAAGGTGAAGGGCACGAAGAAGACAAGCGTCAGGCGTGGGAGCTGTTTCAGCAAGCCTTTACACGGCAGATGAAGGGAGAACTCGAAGAAGCGGTCAACCTGTACAAGCAGTCGATTGCGGCTCATCCGACCGCCGAGGCTTACACATTCTTGGGCTGGACCTATAGTTTCATGGGACGGCTCGATGATGCGATTGAGGAGTGTCACAAAGCCATCGCGCAGGACCCCGAATTCGGCAATCCCTATAATGATATCGGCGCGTACCTGATTGAGAAGGGAGAATTCGACGAGGCGATAGCGTGGTTCCAGAAAGCGTTGCAGGCCAAGCGTTACGAAAGCCCTGCCTACCCCCATCTCAATCTTGGCCGTGTCTACGAGCGAAAGGGCAACTGGACGGAAGCCATTGATTCCTACAAGGCAGCACTCACATTGAACCCTGACTATGCACTTGCCAAGAAGGCACTTGGACGGTTGGTGAGTTCGTTGAATTGAGGGAGGGCAGGTGATCTCTTTCGTTTTTCATCTCTCTCGTTGAACGTTATTCCAGGAAACAAGCCGGATACATCCCATGAACCAACCGAACCAGAAAACCATTCTTGTCGCCGTGACTGATCTCTTCTTCTACACCAAAGTCCGGGATGCATTACGTCAACCGGACTATCAACTTGAAAAAGCTCGCGCACAACAGGACATTCTCGATAAAGCCCTTGCGATGAGTCCCCGTGCCATCATCTTTAACATGAACGACTTGACCGTCGATGCCTTTCAAGCATTAGAACAGCTGAAAGCCGATCCACGGTTGAAGGATATTCCGACGCTGGCATTTGCCAATCACGAAGAAGTCGAAACCTGGAACCGCGCACGAGCACTCGGTGTGACGAAGGTCGTCTCCCGCAATGAATTCTCAGCTCGAACGAGAGAGTTGATTGAAGAGGTCATCAACAACCCTGTCGGCAAGTCATAAAGTCATAAGATTTTCGACTTGAAAACCGTTTGTAGACGTCCTAACTGAAAGTGAACATGAAACACTCACGCCTTCACCAACAACACATCCAACTCGGCGCGACGTTTGAGGAGATCACCGGCTGGGAGATGCCGATGCACTATGGGGATGCCGCTGCCGAACATCGTGCCGTCCGGCAAGCCGTGGGGATCGCCGACCTGTCGCATCGCGGCAAGCTCCGAGTCACTGGTGAGGATCGCGTGAAGTGGCTGCAAAGCGTCATCAGCAACGACATCCTTCCCCTCCAACCTGGACAAGGCCGCTATTCCAGCTTGTTGACCCACAAAGGGAAGATGCTCACCTACTTCCGCCTGTACCTGCAGAGCGACGCCGTGACGGTAGAAGACGTTGGTGAGATTGGCGAAGCCACATTCCACGCTCTCCGCAAATTCCTGCTCTACGGAACCAAAGCCAAGTTGGAGAACTGCGCCGAGACCTGGGGACTCTTGTTAATCAGCGGACCCAAGGCGGCTCATGTCATTCAATCCGCATTCGGCGTGGATGTCGCAGATTTGAAGCCGATTGATTTTGTTACGGCACAGATCGGCGGACACCCTGCGCTGGTACTCCGTACTGAAGAAACGGGCGAAGTTGATATCGAGGTCCTCCTTCCAACCGAAAGCCTCCTCACGGCTTGGACCAGCGCGTGGGAAGCGGGCGCCAAACTTGGAATCAGAGCCATCGGAACCCAGACTCGAGAAGCCTTACGCATGGAAGCCGGTCTCCCGAAAGCTGGGCCTGATCTAAACGAGGAGATCGTCCCGCCTGAGGCCAACCTTGAAGGGAAGGCATTCAGCCTCAGCAAAGGGTGCTATCCTGGGCAAGAAGTGGTCGCGCGCATGGATACCTATGGCAATGTGCGTCGAAAACTCGTCGGGCTTGTCTTGCAGGATGCCGTCGTTCCTCCCCATGGATCTAAACTCCACAGTGGCGACCGCGAGGTAGGCTGGATCAGCAGCGCCGTTCATTCTCCTCAGCTCAACAAAACCATTGCCTTTGGATTTCCGCTACGGGACTTTACTACCGCAGGAACAGAACTCACTGTGGAATGTGATGGGATTAAGCACACAGCAACCATCCATTCTCTGCCCTTTTACACCCGACCGTAATGACATACGCCCTCAACACTCCTGAACACCTATGTCCATCGATGAACAAGAAGACAACCTCCACAGTACCCCATACCAAGCAGCCGGGGAGCTGGCCGGAATTACCCGCCTAGTCGACGAGTTTTACGCCAATATGGATACCTTGGCCGAGGCCAAAGTCATCCGAGACATGCACCCACCGGATCTCACAGAATCACGCAAGAAATTGACGTACTTTCTCTGCGGCTGGCTGGGAGGACCGAAGCTCTTTCAGCAGCACTACGGCCCCATCAGCATTCCAGGAGCACATCAACGGTTCCCCATTGGATATGAAGAACGTGATGCATGGCTGCTATGTATGCAGCGCGCTCTTGCCGTCCAGCCCTACAGTAACGAATTGAAAGACTACCTCTTGGCTGCACTCAGTGTCCCAGCTGAACGAGTTCGGCAAGTGAATGCTGGAGAGATCTAGCTCCCTCCCCTTCCTTCAGCTACCTGAACGAGCCCACGAATTCCTCATCACCTGTGAGTTTTTGTACGGCTCACTGACAAGATGCACACCATGAAGCCCAAATCGGGCCAGACCTACGAGAGAGGAGTAGGCAAAACAGAAACCGCGAGGTAAGGTTGGTCTGGGTTAGCAAAGGATGAAATGAATTTCCTCTTTAATCATTCAAACGATCATCACCTCCGGACAGAACCGATCTCGATCGGATGCGAAGCCTGGATCGATGTGGGCCGGTTTTGTGCCAGCAAAGAGTCCTTACACCGTGCTGCTAGCACTACCCCCGGTGGTTCTCTGACGAGGTCGTTCGCTAGCCTCCGCAGGAAGTTTCGGAAAAGCTCCTCCGAAGAAATCGATTAACGCAATCGGAGGCCAGCCAGCCTTCAGGCCGCGACTCGGAATATCAATTTGACGGGCTCCACCTCCTCACCGATATCGGTCTGCCTTCCCGTCATACTACCCCCACGGTCTCGCTAAGCGCTAAATAAGCTGCTAGGATTCAGTGGCTTCCAAAGGGCTTTACGTACTAAGCACTCCTGGCAATCTGAACATGGAGGTTCTATGACAATCATGTCAAACAGCTCGGTTCGTACGGTAACTCTGTTCACTCTTCTCCTTGTGCCTACCGCGACCCACGCGATGTCAGGCATGGAGATCCCTCACGCCGGACATGGAAAAACGACGTCTTCCCTATCGCAAAACATAGGTGAGCCGATCAATTCGTCGGACGCCGAAATCGAGATCACCTATAGCACTGACGGAAACACTGCGATCTTCGCCTCTGGCCGTAAAGGGAGCATCCCCTCACCAAGCGTTCCTTACAGCTTCGACATCTGGATGGCGCATAAGGTGAACGGAACATGGCAAGCTCCGATTCCCTTGGGACCAGGCATTGATCCTACTGTCGGACCGAACATCAATACATCTGCCTGGGAACTGGAACCAAGCCTCTCAGATGACGGCAACGTCATTTATTTTACGAGATACGAACCTGGCAATCTCTCCACCGGCGATCTCTACGTGACCCAGAAGATCAACGGCATTTGGCAACCGGCCAAAAATTGGAACGAGGTTCCCGAACTCCCTCATCTCAATACGCCGACCGGCGAAGAGCACTGCCCGATCATTGCCTCCGACAGTCTCATTTACTTCAACTATCAGCAACCGGGCGTCACCCAAGACAGCGATATCTGGAAAGTCGAGAAGAAAGATGGAATCTGGCAGAAACCGGAAAGCTTAGGGCCACGCATCAATTCACCCTACCGTGACCATATGCACTGGACCGGCCTCTCAAGAGACGGGAAGAGCCTCATTATTACCAGTACGCGTCCAGATATGGGCTCACGAGGTGGACATGACATGTGGATTTCCTACCAGAACCCAAGGGGCGAATGGCAGGAGCCATTGAACCTCGGCGATACCATCAACACAGCCGGCGAGGATATGTGCTGGACCTTTACGCCTGACGGCAAGACTTTCATGGGTGGTTCGGGCCCTCGCGATTCGTATAATCACGATATCATGTGGGTAAAGAAGGACGATGTTCCGTTGCTGAAGAACTTTGAGCCCATCGGACCGCCTCCGAATCTGCTCACTAATAAGTCAGGCAATGTAAAATGAGTGCCGCTAGAAATACAGTATCTACTGTACGGTGTTTCCGTTACTGATAGTGTTGGGCTTGAGTCAGAAAGAGACTGTTATAGAGGCCTTGGCGTGCCATCAATTCGTCGTGTGTCCCTTGTTCCACGATTTGCCCCTGATCCACGACGAGGATCCGATCCGCCATCTTGACCGTCGACAACCGATGGCTGATTAAGATGGCCATCCGTCCTTGAGCAAGTTCATGAAACCGTTCGAACAGCTCCGCTTCTGCCTTCGCATCCATCGCACTGGTAGGCTCATCGAGAATAAGAATTTGTGAATCTCTCAGGATCGACCGGGCGAGAGCAACCTTTTGCCATTCACCGATGCTCAGTTCATGTCCACCATCAAAGAGTTTGCCGAGTAATGACTCATACCCGTTCGGTAATCGCTCAATGGTCTCGTGGACTCCGGCCTGTTTCGCTGCCTGAACGATAGCGAATGGATCAACACCAGATGCCCCCACACCCAGCGCGATATTGTCTTTCGCGGACAACTGAAACTTCACAAAGTCCTGAAAGACTCCACTGACCGCCCCTCGCACATCGGCGATCGGATAGTCACGAAGATCCGTCCCATCGATCGTGATACGCCCTCCCGACGGGTCGTACAAGCGGCATAAGAGCTTCACCAATGTTGTCTTTCCCGCACCATTAGCCCCGACAAATGCGACATGCTCACCGGGCTTAATTGAAAAGGTGAAGTCTCGAATCGCCACGCGTTCTTCATGCGGATATTGGAAAGACACGTGGTCGAACACCAACCCCTCGGTAATCGGACGAGGAAAGGTTCTCGGGGATGCTGACGCTCCCAATCGAGATTGCAACCCTAGAAACTCGTCCAACGTGGTGAGAAAGAGATTACTCTCATAGAGACTGGACACACTCTGACCAAGGCCTTCTAAATATCCTGACGCACGTTGTACGGCTTGGAGACAGATGACCAGGTCACCTATGGTCAGCAGCCCGTCAATGGTTCTGACGACCAGCAGGCTACAGACCCCAAAGACCCCAGCGACACCGATAATCTGTGCAACACATCCAGAAAACACCCATCGCCGCTCTAATGCGATTCGTTCTCGACGCAATACCGATCGCGCGTCGGCAAACCACTGCCGCAACCGGTGGCCAAGGTCGAACAGCCGGACCTCCTTCGCCGCCCCAGCTTGGGTCAGCAGCATATGAGCGTACCAAGCCTTTCGGTCAAGCGGCGCCCGCCCCCGTTCCCATGCATAGAGTTGATTGGACTGTTTCAGCTTAACGATGAAGTATGGAATGGCCGTCAGGCCCAAGATCGGAATTACCCCCCAATGCATCCACCAGAGTAGGGCTGCCATCGTAAGCAACGAAATGGCGTTTTGCCCCATCTGGAGCAGCGCATTGAGAATGGCTGTTGGGCGATAGGGCGCTTCTTGTTGTGCCAGATGCAAGGTATCCTGATAGCGTGCATTCTCATAATACTCCAGGTCGACCTCAACGGACTTA
>Ga0224505_10000844_pt1 | contig 20653 bp, 17 predicted proteins | sample SF_Jan12_sed_USG_FD_169102 | JGI IMG/M metagenome (GOLD analysis project Ga0224505, IMG submission 169102) | Sediment microbial communities from San Francisco Bay, California, United States - SF_Jan12_sed_USGS_4_1 | ecosystem: Environmental > Aquatic > Marine > Sediment | place: USA: California... | reverse complement strand
ATCGACAAGAAAGGCTGGATATGGATCTGCGAACAGAAGGGAAACCGGCTGGCCGCGTTCAATCCGGTCAACGAGACCTTTTCGGAGTTTGATCCGGCCACCAAAGAGGGACAGCCTTTTGACCTGACCTTTGACGCCAAGGGAATCCTTTGGTTTGTCGATGCGCTGACCGGTCAGGTAGGCAAGCTCGATGCATCGAAGATACAGACCGACGAGTCGTCCATGTCCATCCGCTTTACCCCTCCCCGCAATCTTTTCAAGCGCGACTGATTTCTCACCTTCCCTTGCCTGGCGCTGTAGCCTTGCGTTCCCGGGTAAAAGTGTTCTGACCTTGAAGAGCCGGAGGCGCTATGGTATCATTCAAAGGTTCGAATATATCCCGGACGAAATCGTCTTACTGCATAAGAAGTTCTTTTTAAATTCAAGCGAAGGAGATCATGATGACCCTCAGTTTTAAAGCGTTATCGGTGGCTGCCGGTCTTGCGGTGGCGGTTATGCTGGGTTCGATTGCGGACCATGCCGATGCCTCGGACAAGGCAACCAAGAAGAAGGGGAAGCCGGCTATCGGGGATATGGTGACGGTGCCCGCAGGCAAGTTCATCTTTGGCCCCACCGAAAGCCAGAAGACCATGGAGCTGCCGGCCTTTTCAGTCGATGCATACGAGGTGACCAACGGCCAGTATGCGAAATTCAAGCCGGAGTTCAAATTCCCAGCCGGCCAGGAAAATCACCCGGTGGTTGAAGTATCGTGGTTCGAGGCGGATGCTTTTTGTAAGTCTCTGGGCAAGAGGCTTCCCACCGAGGAAGAGTGGGAAAAGGCCGCCAGGGGTACCGATGGGAGGATATATCCATGGGGCAACGACGCCGATGATCCCGACAAATGTGCCAATGTGAGCGAGGTCGGGGTCGGCGAACCGCTGCCTGTCGGTGAGTTCGAAAAGGGAAAAAGTCCCTACGGCGCCATGGACATGGGCGGCAATGTCTGGGAGTGGACCGCCAGCTACTTCAAGGATGACCAGCGTTATGCCATCCTGCGAGGCGGGTCTTATTTTGAGGATTGTTCATTCTCCAAGACCTTCAGCACGATCCGCAGCATTCCCGATGACCGCAAGGGGTATGTCGGGTTCCGTTGCGTAAAAGACGCAAAGTAGCTTAGGGGCAGGCTGAAGGCTGAAGGCCGAAGGCCGAAGGAAAGGCTTGTCTTTAGCCCTACCTTCAGTCTTCAGCCTTCAGTCTTCAGCCTGATTTTTTTGTGAAGGGCTTTCCGCTTAACAGGATAATCCTGCTGATCGCCCTGGCCCTTGTGGTCAGGGCGGTCCTCAATTACACCCCCCCCGTCCAGAGCCTTGTGGTGGGCGATCCCCCACCTGCGTTCTCCGTCAGCGTCGACAACAAGCCGGTAGATATCGAGACCTTCAAGGGAGCGCCGCTGGTCATTTTCTTCTTTGCCAACTGGTGTCCGTGCAGCCACGATTCTGCCCCGTTCGTTATCCAGGCGGCAAAGGAATTCGAGAAGAACGGCCTGAAAGTGGTAGCGGTCGGGATAATGGACAGCGAGGAAGAGCTCAGAAAATTTACCGCCAAACATGCGCTGCCCTTCCCCGTGGTGTATGATTCAAAGGGAGAGGTTGCCGGCAAGTACGGGGTAGTGACCACGCCGAGCAGCATCTTTATCGGAAGGGACTGGAAAGTCGCCTCGATCCTTGTGGGCAAGATCAAAACCTACGGCAGTTTGCTGGAAAGGGTGAAACCGCTGCTATGAACCATGAACATGCCCACCATATGGCGGAAGCCGTCACTGGCTCCATCGACGCCCTGGGTGCATGGTGGGGCGGCTTTTCCAGCTTTTACAGCATATGGTTTTTCTGCCTCTTTCAGATCAGCCCCTTCTTTATCGCCTTTATCATTGCGACTGCGGCATCTGCTGAGGGTGGAATCGGCGACAGGTTGAAGAAGACCATCATGCCCGCGCTGCTCTGTTCCATAGGATACATCGTCCTTTTTTCGGCTTTGGGAGCCACTGCGTCGTCCACGGGGATGGCCCTGCTGCGCTACAATAGCCTGCTGGGTCAACTTGGCGGGATACTGGCGCTGCTGCTCGGCGCCTGGTACCTCAGTGCCCTCCGTTTCCCCAGGATCCCCGATGCTGTCGTCATAAATGTTGGCGGCCTGTTCCTCGGGATAGCGCTGGCCTTGAGCTACAGGCCCTGTGTCACACCCACCCTCACCCTTATTTACAATCTTACGCAGAGCCCTGATACAGTGGCCAGCGGTACGGGGTACCTGGCGGTTTACGCAGTTGGCGTCTGTATGGGAATTGTGGCAGCAGCGTTAGCCCTTTCCGCGCTGATTCTTATGCCGTCGGGTGGAATAGCGGCGAAAGGGGCAAGAGTGGCAGGTGGGGTTTTGCTGATAGTTTTCGGCATCCTCGTCGTGGCCGACCTGATGACGGCGTATAAGGGGTTTCTTGTAGGAGGGCTCGTATGACGTTATCCCGCCTCTTCTTTCTCATGATGCTGGCCGTCTCGACGGCTATCTCGACGGCTTATGCGGCCGACGAAAGCCTTGTCATCGGCAGGATGAAGGTTTCCATATGGCCGGAGTACGATACCGAGGGCATCCTTGTGGTCTACGAGGGCAGGTTTGCCGACAAGGACCTCTTCCCCCGGCAGGTTACCTTTGTGCTTCCCAAAGATGTGGATGAACTGACCGATGCGTGCAGCCTCTCGCCCGGGGGTGAGCATTTCTGCCAGCTCTACAAGGTGACCCAGAGGGAGGATCGGGCCGAGACCCGCATGCAGCTGCCCTATGCCGATTTCTTCATCGATTTTCAGTATTACCCCTTCGAGCGCCGGGCGCAGAAGGAGCTGGTCTACCCCATCCGTTCGCTCTATCCTGTAAAGATTCTTGAAGTGAACGTGCAGCCGCCCCTCCGGGCAAAGGACATCTCGGTGGAACCGGCGCCGGACCGGACCATCGAAGCAAAAGGGTTCACCCAGCATATCTACGAAATGCGCGACCTGCCCGCCGGAGACCTCATGACGGTGAAGTTGCGGTATGAAAAAGACGATGACAAGCCGTCGGTGGAGATCAAGTACGGCGGCGGGATGAAGAAGAAGGATTCCACCCGGGCCAATATCGGCCGGGCCCTGCTCCTCCTCACCGGTGTGGTGTTGTTGGGAGGTATCGCCTGGCTCCGCTGGAAGGGGCAGAAGAGTTCAAAGGTTGAAAGAGATGGCGGAGATCAGTAAGGCATCGAAGATCAGGATATACCTCCTCTCCGTGCTGCTGGTAGGGGTTGTGTACGCGGCAAAGTATGTGCTTATCCCGGCGGGCGGCGCCGAGACGGTCATGGGCATCTCCCACGACCTGGCCTGCCCCTGCGAGTGCCCCATGGTGCTCGAAGACTGTCACATGAGCTGCGGCCTCTCGTGGAAGGACTCCATCGGGATGAAGCTCAAGGCCGGCCTTGGTCGCGACGAAATTACGGCATACTTCTACAAGCGCTACGGCGACGAGGCGCTGCTCAACCCGGTGCAGAGGCTCTACGGCAAGTGGTACCAGTTTACGCGGGGCGGTTTCCCGCTGGTCGACTCCCTGCTGGTGGTCGGGCTGGTGCTGATCTGGGGCGGGGTCGTCTACTACGTCATCATCTGGCTCAAGGGGATGAGGCGGCATGATTAGAAAGATATCCTCCCTTCTCTCCCTATTTCTCTTTATCGCGGCCATGGTCTGCGCTGCCGACAACCCCACGCCTCCTGAGGGGATGGTCTATATACCGGGCGGCGAGTTCACCATGGGGACCGATGAGAAAGAGCTTGAGGCCGTGCTGAAAGGGACAAGGGGCAGGGCAGTCTGGTTCAGGGACGAGACCCCTTCGAGAAAGGTAGCGGTCAAGCCCTTCTTCATCGACATCCATGAAGTGACCAATGCCGAGTACAAGAGGTTCAGGTCCGATCATACCTATCCCAGCGGCCGCGAAAACCATCCTGTGGTGAACGTCACCTGGAACGACGCCGATGCCTACGCAAAGTGGGCGGGAAAGCGGCTACCCACCGAAGAGGAGTGGGAGAAGGCTGCCCGGGGCGCCGATGGCCGCATATACCCATGGGGCAACGTCTTCGGCAAGGACCTCGCCAATACTTCCGAATCGGGGCTGGGGGGCAGGGCGAAGGTCGGGCAGTACAAGGTAGAACAGAGCGGGGAGAAGCAACCTGCCGGAACCACCGAGGTCGGTGCATTCCCCGGAGGAAAGAGCACCTACGGTATTCACGATATGGCGGGCAATGCCTGGGAGTGGACCGATTCGTGGTATGACAAGGGGAGGATGCTGCGGGTCCTCAGGGGCGGTTCATGGCTGGCCCCGGCGGTCAGTGCCCGGGCTGCGGTGCGCCTCGGCGACGCCCCCGGTGAGGTTGCCAACGACTACGGGTTCCGCTGTGCGAAAGATGCGGAGTAGGAAACGCTACGGGGACATTTTCGGGGCGTTCCCGGTTTGGCAGGTGATCAGGCTTTGGGTAACTCGACGACAAATGCCTTGCTGCCCGGTGCTCGTTCCAGAAAAAGCCGGCCCCTGCATCCTTCGACGATCGCCCGCGCTACCGGCAGCCCCATGCCGACCGTCCGCAGATCCTGACTTGTGGTAAAAAACGGTTGAAAGACCTTTTCCTCGATGTCGGCCGGGAGCGCCTCTCCGTTATCCTCAACAAGAAGGCGCACCGTATTCTCGCCCGTGGCAAAGGATAGACCTATCCACGGGTTTTCAACCGATGATACCGCAGTGACGGCATTTTTCAACAGGTTGAAGACGACAATCCGTAACTCCGTTGGTATACAGGAGATCATAACCGGATCAGCGGGTTTCTCCCATTTCACCGTTATATGCGCCGGTTCAAACTTCTGCATGAATATCTCGACGGTCTCATCGACCACTGTGCCGAAGTTGGCCTCGCCGCCACAATTCTCATCGCGGTGACCGCCGAAGATCATGACACTCTCCACGATGTCCGCCAGCCTGTCGAGCGACTTGCCCATCCTTTCGGCCTGAGTCATGACCCTTTCAGGCGCTCCCGATTCTGACAGATAGCGCGCCAGCGATGCCTGCCCAAGGGTCAATGCCGTCAGGATATTGTTGAAATGATGCCCCACATACCCCGACATCTCCGATAGTGTCTTGAGCTGGCTTACCCTCAGCCGTTCGGCATAGGCACCCTTGCTGGCCTCGAAGAGTCGCTTTATCGACAGATGCGCCTTTATGCGCGCCCAGGCTGCATCGAGGTCGACAGGCTTCGTGATGTAATCATTGGCACCCAGTTTAAAGCACCGCTTGAAGGTCGGCATGTCGCCGAGGGCGGTTACCATGATGACCGGCAGGTCTATGGGGGAGTGTTCCCGGCGGATCTCCTGCAGCAGCTCGTCCCCTGAAATACCGGGCATGATGATGTCCAGCAGGATCAGGTCATAGTTGTTTGAGAGGCTTGCCATGACCTGCGTCGGGTCGCTGAGGGTATCCGCGCTGATGCCCCGGAAGGCAAGGAGGTCCTTCAAAACAGCTATGTTAAGGGGATTGTCGTCAACGATAAGGACTTTTGCCCCGACCAGCTCTCTTTCCAACGGCTCGTCTGCCACATCTACCTCCCGCGACAGGGTTCTGCCTTCACGCCCTGTTGAATTCCACGTAAAACCTGCTTCCCTTGCCGGGCTCGCTTTCGAGCCATATCTTCGCGTCCATCGTCTCGACCAGTTTTTTTGTAATGGTAAGCCCGATGCCGGTGCCCGGGATATTGCCTCCCTCGGCCCCCAGGCGATTAAACGGTTCGAAAACGCGGGAGATCTTCTCTGGTGTCAGGCCCGATCCCGTGTCCTCGACACAGACCCTGACGTGAGCATCGGAGGAGAGCTCGCTCCATATATGCACTGTACCACCGGGCCGGTTATATTTCACCGCATTGCTCAGGAGGTTCAACAGTACCTGTTTGAATCTTGTCCCATCGGCACGGATCATCAGGCCTTCGCATTTGCACATGTTTTCAATGATGATGTCCCGGTCCTTTGCCATCTTCTTGACAAGATAGATCGCCGCATCAACCGATTTGCAAACATCAACCGGCTCCATATTGACCGTCATCTTCCCCGAGTCGATCTTGGCCAGGTCGAGCACCTCGTCGATCAGGTCTCTCAAATGCTCCCCGGCGGTGATTATATGCCGGACATACTCCTTCTGCTTATCGGTCAGGGGGGCGGCCGAGTTATATTCCAGCAGCTGGGCAAATCCCAACATGGCATTCATGGGGGTTCGCAGCTCATGGCTCATGCTGGCCAGAAACTGTGATTTGCTGCGGTTTGCCGCTTCCGCCTCGTCCCTGGCTCTTACCAGCGATGCCTCTGCTTTCTTTCTTTCGCTGATGTTCTTGAAATATCCGAAATGACAGAGCCTTCCCTTGTAGTTTACCGCATTGAGCGTAATCTCTACCGGCACCAGCTCGCCACTCTTTACCCTGTGCACCGACTCGATGAAGAGGTTTTTTATGTTCTTTACCTGCTCCACATGTTCGGGCAGTTTTTCATAGCTGAAATTAGGGTCCCAGTCCGGTATCCGCCAGGCAAGTATCTCCTCGCGGGGGGCGCCAAAATGCTTTACAGCAGCCTCGTTGACATAGATCATGCGGCAGTCGTCCTCATCGTCGATCATGAAGATCGGGTCGCCGCTCATCTCAATGAGCATCCGGAAGAGCTCCGCGTCCTCCGTTACGTTCTGAAGGTGTGAAGGCCTGTCCTCGTTCATGTAAACCTCTTCAGCGTTTCAAGAAACTCCTTGTAGCGTATCGGCTTGGACACATAGGCATCACATCCGGCCTGGATCATCTTTTCTTCGTCGCCTTTCATGGCAAAGGCGGTAAGGGCGATCACCCTGATGTGCGATGTTCTGGAGTCACCCTTGAGCCGTTTCGTGGCCGTCAGGCCGTCGATGCCCGGCAGCTGTATATCCATGAGGATGAGACCCGGTTGCTCCAGGGCCGCCATTTCCAGGCCTGTTTCGGCCTCATCGGCCTGAAGGACCTCATGCCCCTGCAATGAAAGTATCTCCACGGCCAGCTTCATATTGGTCGGGTTGTCCTCGATTACAAGCACCTTCATCGATCTATCTCCTTTTCCCGGATGCCCCTGATATCTCCACGACCTTTCCGGCCTTTATCTCCGTAAGGAAAACCGCATCGGACCCCTGGTGGTCTCCCGCCGAAAAGTCGAGCGGGATGCCCCCCAGATCAGCCTCTTTCATCGACTCGAAGGCGTTTATCAGCCCTGTTCTGGTAAGGTCCTTGCCTGTCCGTTCCAACGCCATTTTCATCGCCTTTGCCGTCACACACCCTTCAAGGCTTATGAAGTCAGGCTTTTTCGTGCCCGGGCTTTCGGAGATCACCCTGGCGCACTCCCTCACCACCGGGTAGTCCATGTCATGGGGCAGGGGGACCACCTGGGACACCATTACGCCCTCGCCGCTCACGCCGACTGTCTCCAGAAGCTGCTCGGTCCCGACAAACGAAACGGTTGCCAGCCGGGCGCCTATCCCGCGCCGCCGCACCTCTTTTATGAAGGCCGCAACCGGGGCATAGGGACCCGCCATCACGATGACGTCGGGGTTGCCCCTTGTTACCGTTTCCAGACCTTTTAGTATATCAGTCGTATTCCGCTGGAAACTCCCCACGGAGACGATCTTCATCTTCTTTCCTTCAATGGCCTTCTTCACGCCGTTTAATACGGCCATGCCGAAGCTGTCATCCTGAAAAAAAACTCCCACCCTTTCAGCCTTCTCGACGGCGGCGAACCGGTCCATCAGCGCTCGTGTCTCGTCGTTGTAACTGGCCCTTATGTTGATGACCTCTCTTACCGCCGGTCTTCTCAGCGTCATGGCCCCCGAGAACACTCCGATCAATGGAACGCGAAGCTCATGGACCAGGGGGACCGCGGCGGTGGAAGTAGGCGTCCCCACATAACCTATGAGCGCGAATATCCGTTCCTTCTCGATCAGTCTCAGGGTTTCCTTCACCGTCTTCGCGGGTTCGTACCCGTCATCGCCGGTGACGAGAACGACCTTTCTGCCGTTGATGCCTCCCGCGGCGTTAACCTGTCGGAAATAGGCATCGGCGCCGGCGAAAAAACTGTTGCCGAGCCCGGCGGCGGGACCGCTCCTCGCATTTACCATCCCCAGCCTGATCTCGTTGGCCGTTACCCCTTCCACGGCCCCGGAGGTCATCGGCGCCAGGAGCAGCAAGATGCTTGGCAGCCATTTCACCGTTTTCATGCCTTGCCCCCGATCAGGACATCCACTTCCCTGAGGAAGTCGTTTCTGGATACGGCGCCCTTGCTGAAGATGTTTTCCACCCTTCCCATGAGGCCGTTCCGCTCTTCGGCGGTAAGGATCTTGGCGGTCATGATCACCACCGGAATGGCCCGCGTCGAATCGTTTCGCTTGAGGTGGTCGAGGACCTCAAAACCGCTCATGTCCGGCATCATCAGGTCGAGGACAATGAGGTCGGGCCTCCATGAAGCGGTATATTCAATGCCTTCCTGGCCCGAATAGGCGCTGGTCGCCTCGTAGTTTTCTCCTTCGAGGTAACTGGATATGATCTTTACCGCCCTTGGGTCGTCGTCCACTACCAATATTCTTCCTTTTTCGCCGGCCCTCCTTTTTTTCATGAGGCTGCCCGCCAGCTTGACAAGGTCGAATCGTTCCACCGGCTTCGCGAGAAATGCGTTGGCCCCCAGATGTCGTCCCTGGCCATCCTGGCCCATGGCTGACACGATGATAACCGGAATGGCTGCAAGCTGCTTATTCCTGGCCTTTGCATCCAGAAACTCAAAACCGTCCATCTCCGGCATCATCAGGTCGAGGGTTATCAGGTCAACCTTGTTCTGGGCCAGCTTGTCGAGGGCATCCTTGCCGTCAAAGGCCTGCGTGACGCCATAGCCGTTTCCTTCAAGGTAGGCCTTCAATATCTCCGACTGGTTCTTGTCGTCATCAACCACAAGCACGACCTTCTTTCTGTTGTCTATATCTTTTCTCTCGCGGCCCTTTCCTCTCCGCTCCTGCCCCGAAAAGGCCGCCGGCACGGCAGAACGCCGATCCCTGCGAGGCGATATTCCATGCCGCATCAACGTCCTTATGTCTCGGATAAAGGCAGCGGCGCTGAACTCCTCCTTCTGGATTATCTTAAGGATGCTTCCATTCAGATTTTTTCTATCCTCGTCGGTGATGATCTTCGCGGTAAGGATCACGATGGGGATCGACGCCGTCTCTGCCCGCTCCTTCAGGGCGGTTACCACGTCGAAGCCGGTCACCTCAGGCATCATGAGGTCTACCACCATCAGGTCCGGCCGCTCTATCCGCGCCGTGTCAATGGCCTCCTGGCCGCCATAGCAGCGGATGACCTCGCATCCCACTGCCTCAAAATGGCTGGAGATGATATTGACCGCCTTGGGGTCGTCGTCCACCACCTGCACCTTGGTCCTTTTTGCCGCCGGATCATGAGGTATAATCTCGCTCATCGCAAAGATAACGTCGCCTCTGGAGACCGGCTTCTGGAGCACCTTTTCGGCGCCGACGCAGAACCCCCTCGCCTCGTCACCCTTCATCGATATTACCAGTACGGGGATTTCTCCAAGCTCGTAATCCCCCTTGAGCCGGTTAAGGAGGTCGATGCCGTCAATATCAGGGAGGATGAGGTCGAGCACAATAAGGTCGGGGAGGCTTTCGTGCGCCATCTCTTCACCCTTGCTTCCCGTATGGGCGACGGCTACGATAAACCCTTCCCTCTCCAGGCAGCCCTGGAGCATTCTGGCGGAGGCCTCGTCATCTTCAATGAGCAGGATAGTCGGCGTAAAAGCAGCCCTTCCGCCGGCCACTCCGAGGCCTGTCGAGGCAAACCTCTCATCAGGGAGGGGTCTCTCCTCTCCTTCGTCGATTACATAGGGGATCCTGACCGTAAATACACTCCCCTTGCCCGGCTCGCTGTCGACTTCGACCATCCCGCCGTGCAGTTCCGCGAGCCGCTTGACCATGGCAAGGCCGAGGCCGGTCCCCTCGTATTTCCGTGCCAACGAACCGTCCAGTTGCTCGAAGGGCCTGAAGAGTTTATCGATACCCTCTCTTGATATACCGATTCCGGTATCCCTGACCGATACCTCAAGCCACCACGCCCCATTCCAGAACTTCCTGGAACCTTCCACCGTTACGGCGCCCTTTTCTCCGGTAAACTTGACCGCGTTCGAGAGGAGGTTGTAGATGACCTGCTTGAACCTCCTGGCGTCAATGGAGATGGTCCCCAGGTCGTCCGCAAGGTGGGCCTCAAGGCGGATGTTCTTCACTGCCGCCTTCTCTCTCACGATGGCGAGGCTGTTGGTGAGCAGGCCTGATATGTCTATAACCTCCCGGTCGAGGGTCATCTTGCCCGCGTCGATCTTGGAGAGGTCGAGGATGTCGTTGATCAGGTCGAGGAGGTGATGGCCGCTGGTGAATATCTCCGATACATAATCCCGCTGTTTCAGGGTGAGTTCGCCCAGCATGCCGTCCTTGATCAGCTCCGAGAAACCGATGATGGCATTGAGCGGCGTCCGCAGCTCGTGAGACATGTTGGCCAGGAACTCCGACTTCATCTTGTTGGCCTCTTCGAGCTGAAGGTTCTTCATCGATATCTCATCGCTTCTCAGCTTGAGCTGGCGGGAAAGCTCCTTGAGGTTGCCGTACTGCCTGAGTCCTTCCAGCGATATGCCGAGGTTGGCGCCGAGCCTGTCGATGAAGTGGCGTTCGAAGTCGCTCAGCTCCTTGACCGATGCCAGCACCAGGACGCCGATGATCCTTTCCTGAAGCATGACGGGCTGCACCACGACGGCGTATGGGCGGATGGAGAGAAGGCCCGTCTCTATGAGGAGGGGGAATTCCTCACTGGATTCGATGAAAAGGGTCTTGCCCGATTTTACCGATTGCCCCACTATGCCGTCGTCGATGCCGAACTCTTCCTTCAGTCCTTCAGTCAGGCCGCGCCGGGCGTCAAGGACAAGCCGCCCCTTCCAGTCGTCATAGGCGTAAAATGCGGCACAGGGGAAGGGGAGCCTTTCCGATACCACCTCCAGCATCTGGCCTACTGCATTTTTCCGGTCGAAGGTCGATGCAAATATCGACATTATCCGTGAAAAGGCAGCATCGTACTCCGAACGACGCTCCAGTTCGGCGTTTTTATCGGCCAGGTCCTTTTCGGTCCTTTTCCGTTCGCTTATGTCGCTCTTGATGGCGACGAACTGGATTATCTCCCCCTTCTCGTCCTTGACGGGGGATATGGTTGCGTTTTCGTAGTAGAGTTCCCCGCCCTTCTTTCTGTTTATGATCTCGCCGCGCCAAATGTTGCCGCCGACAAGCGTTCGCCACATCTCTTCAAAGAACGAGGCGGGATGTTTACCTGATTTCAGCACTCTGGGGTTCTTCCCGATAGCCTCGGCGGCGGTATAGCCGGTGACGCGCTCAAATGCCGCGTTGACATACTCGATGGTGCCGTCCCTGTCGGTAATGACTACCGAGTCCTCCGACTGCTCGATGGCATTCCTCAGTTTTGCCGCCTCCCTTTCGGCCGCAACTCTGGCGGAGATATCCCTGATGACGCCGTTGAAGACGGCCCCGGACGCGAGCCTGGCCTCGCTTACCGCGATCTCCATGTCGAATACGCTGCCGTCCTTTCGTTTGGCCTTGGAGCGGGTGACCGACCCGATGACCTTCCTCTTTCCGGTGCCCCTGTATGCAGCCAGATACTTGTCGTGCTCCGAATGGAACGGTTCGGGCATGAGTATGTTGATATTCAGCCCGATGACCTCATCGGAGCGGTAGCCGAACATGGTTTCCGACGCCCCGGAGAAAGAGAGTATTCTGCCGTAGGGGTCGATGGAGATAATGGCGTCGGCGGCGGACTCGAAGAAGGCGTTCATCCTGGCGTTGGCGAAGTCGAGCTCCCTTGTCCGGGTCTTGACCTTTTCCTCGAGGTTTTCCACGCCGGCGCCGACCGATGCCGTCATGTCGTTGAACCTCCCGGCCAGCAGCATCAGCTCGTTGTCGGTATCGACCCTGGCGACGACGGAATAATTCCCCCGGGCTACCTCTTCCGTGTCGGCCATAAGCCTGTTTACCGGTACTAGTATCTTGCGCCTTACGTAGATGATGTTAAGGCCGACGGCGAGCAGCCCCATAAAGGTGAGCGCGAGCCGTACCGCCTTGAACATCGTATCGGCCTGCTGTCCCTCGTGGACCATCAGTAAAACCAGTTGGTTCAGGTCCTTTTCAACGTACTCGTGGAGCCTGGGGGAAAGGTCCGAGACCATACTCGCCCGCTCGGCCGGTTCGGCAAGGATGATGGCGCTCAAGCGAGTTTTGATCTCCTCGCTCCACCTCTGGGATGCCGCGTCAATGACCTTGTCCGTCGATTCACCGGAGAAGTCCCTGATCTGATATTTGCTGCTGCCGTATTTCAGGGCGGCGAATATTTCATCCGCTTCCTGAATCTGCAGCATGGCTTGACTGAAGGCGAGGGCCCTCTCCCTGGGGGACTGTCCGAGCGCGGTGGAAAGCGTGTAGGAGATTTGATAAACCCTCATCCTCTGGGACCCGGCGAGGTTGATGGTTTCCTCAAGGCCGTGGATCTTCCATGAATACCAGAAACCGCTGGCTATGAAAGCCATGAGGAGGATGGTTATTGAGCCGTACAGAAACGCAAAAGAGTTCCTCATGGGCTTGAATTTGCGTCCGGCAGAGGCAGTATTTCTGTCCATGGTCATTTGAACGACTCCCAGATATCCTCAATCTTCTTTGCGGCCGTCAGGAAGGCGCTCAGTACCTTGGGGTCGAAATCTTCCGGCGAGGTCCTGCCGTCCCCTTTACTGATAATATCCATGGTCTCGGCATGTGATTTTGTCGGCTTGTACGGTCGCTGGCTCCGCAGGGCGTCGTACTGGTCGACGATGTTGACGATCCTCCCCGAGAGAGGGATAGCCTCGCCTTTCAGGCCTTTGGGATAGCCTTTCCCGTTCCATCGTTCATGATGGGCCAGGGCGATCTCCTCGGCCATCCGCACGATGGGAGACTGGGAACCTGAAAGAATAGTCGCGCCTATGGTGGTGTGAGTCCTCATCAGTACCCATTCTTCTTCGTTGAGGGGGCCATGCTTGAGGAGAACGCTGTCGGGGATGCCGACCTTTCCCACGTCGTGCATGGGGGATGCATAGAAGATATGGTCGACAAAATCGCTGTCGGCGCCTACAGCGATAGCGATCTCCCTGGCGTAGTAACTTATGCGGCTGATATGTGCCCCCGTGTCGGTATCTCTATATTCCGAGGCCTGCGTAAGCCGCCGGATGCTGTCGAGATAGCTCTCCCTGATTTGCTGGTATGCGTCGTTGAGGGCCTCGGTCTTCTTTTTAACCTCGGCATCGAGTATGGTGTTGTGGGCCTTCAGAAAATCGTGATATTCCTTGATCTCCAGGTTGTTCTTCATCCGGAGCATCAGCTCCTGTATATCGATGGGCTTCGAGAGGAAATCGTTTACGCCGGCCGTGATGCCCTTTATCAGGTGTTCTTTCTGGGCAAGGGCCGTTATCATGATCACCGGTATCATCTTGGTCTTGTTGTACGATTTCAGTTTCTCGGTCGCCTCGAAGCCGTCCATTTCCGGCATCATCGCATCGAGCAGGATAAGGTCGGGTTGACGTTCCCATGCCAGGTCGATGGCCTCCTTGCCGTTGCCCGCCGAGATCGTCGCGTAACCACAATGCTTGCAGACCTCCTCGAGCAGCCGTATATTCTTCTCTTCGTCATCAACAAGGAGCACAAGTTTTTTAGAATTCATACACTCCCTCTCCGTTCAAATCCCCTTCAGGCGGCCTGAAGAGTAAAAGTAAACCTGCTCCCTTTGCCGGGCTCGCTCTCGGCCCATATCCGGCCGTTCTGTTTTTCAACCAGCTTCTTTGACAGCGCCAGCCCCAAACCTGTCCCTTCATGTTTTCGCGCGTAGGACGAATCGACTTGCTGGAAGGGCTGAAACAGCTTCGCCACCCCTTCCGTATCAATGCCGATGCCGGTATCGGTAACCGATATGGCAACCATTTCAGGGCCATGGGCCGGGCTTTCACCGGATCTCCTGGCCTCAACAGCAATTCTGCCACCATCAGGAGTAAACTTCACGGCATTGCTCAAAAGATTCACCAATACCTGCTTGGCCTTCATCTCATCGGCCCTGATAAAGGGTATATCATCCTCTATTGCTACTACTATCTCGATCTTTTTCTTTGCCGACTTCTCGCGGATAAAGATCAGGCTCTGCTCAACCAGCAACCGGACATCTACATCACTACACTCGAACTCGGCGGCATCGGCCTCTACCTTGCTCAGGTCGAGTATTTCGTTCACCAGTTCCAGCAGATGCCTGCCGCTGGAGCATATATCGCTCACATATCGCTTCTGGCTCTCGGTAAGGGGGTCGCCGATACCGAGGTTCATGAGTTCCGCGAACCCTATTATGGCATTAAGGGGGGTGCGCAGTTCGTGGGACATGTTGGCCAGAAACTCCGATTTGGCCTTGTTTGCCTGCTCTGCCTCGTTTTTTGCCGCTATCAGCGCGGCCTCGGCCTTCTTTCGTTCTGAAGATTCGATGGCAACGGCGATCAACCGGGCCACATTGGCCATAAAGTTTTCCTCTTCAGTACCCCACCGCCTGACACCATCCACCGCCTCGGCGCGCACCACTCCGGCCACCTTGCCGTTCATAATCAAGGCCACGTCAAAGAGCGAAATGATCCCTCTGGGTTTGAGTTCACGCTGAATATATTCCTCGGGGTACGGCATGTCGAAAGACGACCGGCTGATTACCGACCGCAGCGCGGACGGAGCCCTGAAATAGAGGATCGACATCTCCTCCGACAGCTCATCCTCCCGCACCACCATTCCTTTGTCATGCCTCGATTCTGAGCTGGCATACTGGTTGAGGCACTCGAGCGCGGTACCCTCGGCATTAAAAAGCCATATTCCGAAACGCTCAACATTGAGGATGTGCGCCGCCTCCGACGTGAGCCGACCGAGTGTCTCATCAAGGTCTTTCCCTGTCGTGCCCGAGAGGCGCAGCAGCACGTCTTTGTAGCGCAGCGACTGTATATTTTTCAACAACAACTGCCCCTCAAGCTCCCGCTTCTCCCGTGTCAGGCGCATTGCATGGAACCCTCTCTCAATTTTCTGGGAAAACTCATTGAGCATCATTAGCTCTTCATCCGCGAAGGCAGTAGAACGGTCGGAATATATGGCAATCAGCCCCATGCAAACATCTTCATCCATAAGAGGAAACACCGCTACTGATGCATATCCCCTTGCTACCGCATCTTCTTTCCACGGTGCAAAGACAGCGTCATTAATATTATGGACTACAGCGGGCCTGCCGGTGCGTATGGCAATACCGCCGGGTCCTTGCCCCCTTTCAGTGTTGTCCGCCCAGGTAAGGTTGAGTTTCTCCAGGTACCCAGCCTCAACGCCGTAATTGGCGATGATGGCAACACTCTTCGCCTCATCGTTGAGCGGTCGCCCGGCCCAGGCGAACCGATAGCCGCCATTTTCCACGATGATCGAACAGGATTTTTGCAAGAGAACTGCCTCGCCATCACTCTGCGCCAGTGCCTCGTTGCAGGCATTCATCATGCGGTTTATCCGTTCGCGCACCTTGCGTGAGGTGATATCGGTATAAATACCCAGGACCCCGATGGTTTCACCTTTTTCTCCAAGGAGGGGCATTTTGGATGTTTCCAGCCACAGTTGTTTCCCGTCCGTAACCGTCTGATGCTCCTCATAGCGCATCTTTGGGACCCCGCTTTCAATCACGGCAAGATCATCGGCGCGATAGCGTTCCACCTGCTCTTTCCACGACATTGCATAATCCGTCTTTCCGATGATGTCTCGCGGCGAATCGAATCCTGCATCATTGGCAAACAGCCTATTGCAGCCGATATACCGCCCCTCCCGGTCCTTCCAGAATACCCGGACGGGAATGGTATCCAGCACAGAGAGGAGCATCTTTCTGGAAGCGCCGATCTGTTGCTCCAGTTCAAACTGGGCGGATCCTTTCTTGTAGTGAAGGAAGTTGATATACCAAAGAAGAAGAATGGCAAGAAAGATGAGCGGGGTATATATAAAATAGACCGTTCTCTTAAGGTCAAAAGTTTCCTGCCCCGCATGCGTCAAAAGCAGATAGGGAGCGATTGCCCCCATTGTCAGGGAGAAAATCAACGCGACCAGAGAGGTGTTTAGTAGATAACGACGGTTATTTCTTTGCAATGAAGTCAACGGCGGCAGGGAGGTGCCAGGATGGTTGTCGTTGGTCGTCATAAGATATCTGTTGCGCAGGTGAAGATCGGATGATTGCTTGGCTCTCGCCCATTAAGAGTTATAGGCTAATCGTCATTTTGCGCCCGATCTTTAGGTAAAAATACAATATTTCTAAAAGAATCGAGGCCTGAGATATTGTCCACTCGATAAGGTTTTGCCGAACACTGGAAGAGGCGATATGCTGGAAGGGTTTGTTGTGAGGTCTGCCTGTCTTCGGTTATGCCCCCACCAGGCGACGCAGGTGTTCCGCCGCTGCCTTGTGCTCGGGTTTGTGGTGAAGGGCTTTCTCGAACATCTCCTTTGCATCGGGCTTCTTGTTCCGCGCCTCGAAGATGACGCCGAGGTTGTAGTACCCTTCGGGATTTTTGGGGTCGTATTCCAGGGCCTTCTGGAGGGTTTCTATCGCCTTGTCCCATTTCTGGTTGATGAAGTAGAACTCTCCCAGCTCGACATATTCGGCCGATTTTTTGGGGTCGAGTTCCACGGCGTTTCCATTTGGTATATTTTTAAGCATTGAGTAGCCTTTCAGGAAATTTATCTGCTCGCTTCATAGCTGGCGATTCTGTTGTTTGAGCCAAGAACCACAAGTATATCCCCTTCCGCTATCTTGTCGTCGGCAGAGGGGGAGACGCGCAGCTCCTCGGTGAAATCGGATTCTCCCTCATCGTTGATATAAGGTACCTTCCGGCGTATGGCAATGACCGTCAGCCCGTGTTTTGCCCGGATGTCGGTCTCCTTGAGCATCTTGTCGACCATCCCTTCAGCCACCGGGATCTCCACGATGCTGTAATTCGATGAAAGCTCGAGGTAATCGATGATGTTGGGCGCGACCAGGCTGTTGGCAACTCTGATGGCGGCATCCCGCTCGGGGAAGACTACCTTGGCGATACCCAGGTTCGAGAGGACCTTCCCGTGGATGGGGGTCACTGCCTTGGCGATGATCTCCTTTACGCCCAGTTCCTTGATGGTCATGACGATCAGGATGCTGGCCTCGATATTCTCTCCAATGCTGACGACGGCGACATCGAAATTGTTGACGCCTAAGGCCCTCAGCGCCTTTTCGTCGGTGGCGTCGCACTGTACCGCCTGGGTGACGTGGTCGGCGACGGCGGCCACCGAGTCCTCACTGCTGTCGATAGCCAGAACTTCGCACCCTTTCTGTGCAAGGCTCAGTGCCACATGGTGGCCGAACCGGCCCAATCCTATTACGACAAACTGTCTCTTTGGCATGGTGTCCTCGCTATAAGCGGTTTTATCCTACCTGGATCCTGGTTTCCGGATACCGGAACCGTTGATGTGCCTGGGTCAGTACCGCGGCCGCAACGGTGAGCGGCCCCAGGCGGCCCAGAAACATGAGCACGATAATGACCAGTTTCCCCAGCGGGCTGAAGAGGGCGGTAAGGCTCCGTGCGCCTCCATCGCCATAGGAGAGGCCGGTGGTCCCCAGGGCAGATGTTACCTCGAACAGTACTTCCAGATATTTGAAGCCTTTGTTGCCCTCGATGATGAGAATCATGAAGGTGCCGCCGACAAGGCAGAGGGCGCCAAGAAATACAATAAGAAATGCCTTAGCGACCAGGTCCTGGGGCAGTCTCCGGCCGTAAATCTGTACGTCCAGGCGCCCCCTGATGGTTGCATACAGCGAAAGCAGGACTGTCGCGGCGGCCGTGGTTTTTACGCCGCCTGCCGTGCTTCCCGGCGAGCCTCCGATAAACATGAGTACGATGATCAGGAAGAGAGAAGTAACGGACATGGCGCCGATGTTGATCGTGTTGAATCCGGCGGTCCTGGCGGCAGCACTGTGAAAGATGGCCGCCTGGCTTTTCTCGAAAAACGAGAGAGGGCCAAGGGTATCCGGGTTGTTGTAATCGAAGGCAAGCAGGAGGGTTGCGCCGCCGAAGGTAAGGACGACCGCTGCCCAGAGGGATATCTTTGCATGTACCGTAAGTTGGGGAACCCTTCGCCGCGCCCGGTTGTAGAACTCTGTTATGTTCAGGAACCCCAGTGCTCCCGCGACCACCGTGAACAGGATGGTGAAATTGATCACCGGGTCATGCTGGTAGCTCATGAGGTTGTCGGAGAAGAGGGCGAAGCCTGCATTGTTGAAGGCCGAGATGGAGTGAAAAAAGCCGTTGAGTATGGCCTGGGGTGCGGGGAGGCCGAACATGAACCGCACGGAGAGAATCACGGCTGCAATGGCCTCGATGAGCAGGGTCACCTTGGCGACGGCCTTGATAAAGTCCTTGACGCTGTGGACATTTGTCGATGTGAGTGATTCCTGTATCATCACTATCCGCTCGCGCACCCCGATGCGCTTCCCGGCCAGGAAGGCGAGGATGGTGGCGGAAGTCATGTAACCGAAACCGCCGACCTGGATGAGGCCGCAGATTACCAACTGCCCGAACAGCGAGAAGTCAACGGGGGTATCGCGGACGATCAGCCCGGTGACGCAGACGGCGGAAGTCGCGGTGAAGAGTGCGTCGATAAGGCTGCATGAATGCCCGGGTCGGGATGATATCGGCAGATAGAGGAGAAAGGTGCCCACAATGATGACCGCGGCAAAGCCGATGACGATGGCTTGAGCCGGGTTCAGTCCGTGGCCGGGGCTGTGGATTACGAGTTTAATAGGAGGTCACCATCCTTCCAACAGTTGCCGCCGGCGTCGCTTCCCTTGTCGAAGCTGGATGCGGTCGCGATGCCCGGTTCATCCCTGGTTCGTCCTTGACGTTACTCGAAGTCCTGTGGTACTTTATGCCTGCTTCGGGCGATTAGCTCAGCGGGAGAGCACTGCCTTCACACGGCAGGGGTCGTAGGTTCGAACCCTACATCGCCCACCATTTCAAAAGTCGAAAGGGGCAATCACGTCACGGCGTGGTTGCCCCTTTTCACTTTTGAGAAGAAGGTCCGGCCACCGGCTACTCCCTCAGCTTCTCGTCTTCTTCCTGCTTCGTCTTGCACTCGATGCACAGCGTGGTGACGGGGCGCGCTTCAAGCCTCTTGATCGGTATCTTCTCGCCGCACCCTTCGCAGATGCCGAAGGTCCCGTCTTCAATCCTCTGAATGGCCTCGTCGACCTTCTTGAGCAGCATCTGCTCGCGCCCGCGAAGGCGAATGAGGAAGCCTCTGTCGGACTCAGCGGTCGCCTGGTCGCTCAGGTCGGGGAAGTTCTCCCTTTCCGGCTTGAGGTCGGTGGTGATCGCGTGCTCGGCCTCGGTCAGGATCTCCTGCCGCTGCGCTTCCAGTTTCTTCTTGATGGCTAGAATTCTGCTATCCATTCGGGTCTCCTTGCTGCATGACGGCTTACAATCGCCGTCGCTGTCGAAAACTAAGCCTTATTATAGGCCGGAGAACAGGGCTTGCTAGCAGCTCCCCTGAAAAAACTGAGGGATACTAGCAGAACAGGGCCGATGAGTCAACCATGAAACGAATCCGGCCCACTTTAGCTTGACGCGTCGATTTGCGACGAGTAAGATTTGCCGAGTGGGGGCAGGCTGAAGGCTCAAGGCCGAAGGCTGAAGGTAGGGTTGGTCCTGGGCCTCCACCTTCGGCCTTCAGTCTTCAGCCTGCTAACCTGTATTGACTCCCATGAATATCTCGGTCCTCCTGCTGGCGGCCCTTCCCGTCTTCTATATCGCTTTCCGGTTTTACAGCCGTTATATCTCATCCGTGCTGGGGGAGGATAATTCCCGAAAGACGCCGGCGGTAGCCTGTAATGACGGAGTAGACTACGTCCCGTCCAGGCTGGGGATGGTCTTCTCCCACCACTTTTCCTCCATTGCCGGGGCGGGGCCGATCATCGGGCCGACGGTGGCGCTGCTCTTCGGCTATATGCCGGCCTGGATATGGATAGTGCTGGGCGGGGTCTTCTTTGGAGCGGCCCACGACTATACCTCCCTCTTTGTCAGCATGCGGGAGAAGGGGCGCTCCATGGCGGAGGTGTCCCGCGGCACTCTGGGAAGGTGGGGGTTTATCCTCTTCATCTCTTTCAGCCTTATCATGATTACGCTGGTGACGGCCAGTTTTCTCGGGCTTACGGCGACGGCCCTGACTTCGCTGGCGCCGGCGGCGATGCTGGGAGTTGACCCGGCGACAACCCCTCTTCATATAGTCGACTCGGGGGGCACTGCCATGGTGCAGATCGGCGGGATCGCCTCCACGTCGGTCATCATCATGACGCTCTTCGCGCCGCTTCTCGGCTGGCTCGTCTACCGGCGGCAGATGGACCTCTGGTTCTGCGCCGGGCTGGCTTTC
>Ga0224505_10000842_pt1 | contig 20667 bp, 16 predicted proteins | sample SF_Jan12_sed_USG_FD_169102 | JGI IMG/M metagenome (GOLD analysis project Ga0224505, IMG submission 169102) | Sediment microbial communities from San Francisco Bay, California, United States - SF_Jan12_sed_USGS_4_1 | ecosystem: Environmental > Aquatic > Marine > Sediment | place: USA: California... | reverse complement strand
GTCGAACTCGTGCGCCGCCACCACCACGCCGAGCGCCTTGATCGCGCCCTGCATCACCACCAGCGCCTCCGATTCCCCGGACTCGGCTTCGGCGTCGAGCAGTCGCTCGGTGTACTTCTTGGAATCACGGAACTTGAGGCTGTCCACGGGGAGCACTTCGGCGCCGATCTCGAAGCGCCCGTCGGCGTCGAGCAGCCCGTCGAGGCGCGCGCGCGCGCCGATCCGCTGGTGGAAGCCGCACTTCGGGCAGACGTTGAGGTTCTTCTCCAGGTCGGTGCTGTAGAGCACCGCGTCGCAGGCGGGGCACTTGGTCCACAGGCCTTCCGGCACCGCGCGCCTCGGCCCCGAGCTGCGCTGGATCTTCGGCGGCAGGAGTTTCTGCAGCCAGCTCATTGCACCACCACCCGCGCGTCGAGCGCCTCGCGGATGGGCTTGAGCAGCGCCTTGACTCGCGCGACGGCGTGCTCCGGGCCCGCCGCCTCGATCTCCTGGATGATGCGGCTGCCGATGACGACGGCGTCGGCGGTCTGCGCCACGCGGCACGCGGAGTCGGCGTCGCGGATGCCGAAGCCCACGCCGATCGGCAGGCGCGTCACGGCGCGAATCTTCGGGATGCGCGCCGCGACTTCGTCGAGATCGAGGTGGCCGGCGCCGGTCACCCCGCGCAGCGACACGTAGTAAAGGAATCCGCTGCCGATGCGCGCCACCGCCTCGATGCGCTTCTGCGTGGACGTCGGCGCCAGCAGGAAGATCGGGTCGATGCCGCCCGCCTTGGCGAGCGCCGCGAACGACACGCATTCCTCGGGCGGGTAGTCGACGACGATGACCCCGTCCACGCCCGCAGCCTTGGCTGCACGCACGAACGCTTCCACGCCCATCGCCTCGATCGGGTTGGCGTAGCCCATCAGCACCACCGGCGTCTGCGCGTTCTGCTGCCGGAAGTCGCGCACCATGCCGAGTATGTGAGCGAGGCCCACGCCCTTGGCGAGCGCGCGCTCGGAAGAGCGCTGGACCACCGGGCCGTCGGCCATCGGATCGCTGAACGGCACGCCGAGCTCCAGGATGTCGGCGCCCGACTCGACCAGCGCCGCCATCAGCGGCACGGTCAGCGCCGGCGCCGGATCGCCCGCGGTGATATAGGGAATGAGCGCCTTGCGCCCCGCCTGACGCAGGGCGACGAAGCAGGCCTGGATGCGCGACACGGCTAGAGCTTGAGGCCCGAGCGCTCGGCCACGGTCTGCATGTCCTTGTCGCCGCGACCGGAAAGGTTGACGAGCAGGATGCGGTCCTTCGGCATCGCGGGCGCGATCCGTACCGCGTACGCCACCGCGTGCGCCGATTCGAGCGCCGGGATGATGCCTTCGAAATGGCACAGGTCTCTGAACGCGCGCAGCGCGTCCTCGTCAGTGACCGCGACGTACTCGGCGCGGCCCGAATCCTTCAGCCACGCGTGCTCGGGGCCCACCCCTGGGTAGTCCAGGCCCGCCGACACCGAATGCGTCTCGATGATCTGGCCGTTGGCGTCCTGCAGGAGGTAGGTGCGATTGCCGTGCAGCACGCCGGGCTTGCCGGCGCAGAGGGACGCCGCGTGGCGCCCCGTCGCCAGCCCCTCGCCCGCTGCTTCCACGCCGATCAGCCGCACGTCCTTGAGGTCGATGTACGGATAGAAGATGCCCATCGCATTCGAGCCGCCGCCGACGCAGGCGATGACCGCATCGGGTTGGCGCCCGGCGATCTCGGGCATCTGCTGCTTGCACTCCTCGCCGATCACAGACTGGAAATCCCGCACCATCATCGGATAGGGATGCGGTCCGGCGACCGTGCCGATGATGTAGAAGGTATTGTCGACGTTCGTGACCCAGTCGCGCATTGCCTCGTTCAGCGCGTCCTTCAGCGTTTTCGAGCCGGATTCGACGGGCACCACGCTCGCGCCGAGCAGCTTCATGCGGTAGACGTTCTGCACCTGGCGCTTGATGTCCTGCGCGCCCATGTACACCACGCACTGCATGCCGTAGCGCGCGGCCACCGTCGCGGCGGCCACGCCGTGCATGCCGGCGCCCGTTTCGGCGATGACGCGCGTCTTGCCCATGCGCCGCGCGAGCAGCGCCTGGCCGATGGTGTTGTTGATCTTGTGCGCGCCGGTGTGATTGAGGTCCTCGCGCTTCAGGTAGATCTGCGCGCCGCCCAGCATCTCCGACCAGCGCCGGGCGTGGTACACGGGGCTGGGCCGGCCGACGTAGTGCTTGAGATCGCGGTGGAACTCCGCCGCGAATGCCGGATCGCGCCTTGCGTCCTGGTAGGCCGCGAGCAGCTGCTCGAGCGCGTGCGTCAGCGTCTCGGCGACGAACACGCCGCCGTAGGGGCCGAAGTGCCCATGCGCGTCGGGCAAGTCATGCATCTGCATTCCTGACCTCCGCTATGAACGCAGCCATACGGGCGGCGTCCTTGATGCCCTTGGCCGATTCCACGCCGCTGGACACGTCCACCGCCCAGGGCCTGATGCGCCGCACCGCCGCGGTCACGTTTTCTCGAGTCAGCCCGCCCGACAGCACCAGCGGGCGTTCCAGTTTCGCCGGCACCAGCGACCAATCGAAGCTCGCGCCGACGCCGCCGTATTCGCCGACATGCGCGTCGAGCAGCCAACCGCGCGCCGCGGAGAATGGGCGCAGGTATTCTAGCAAATCGATCCCCGGCGCCACGCGGCACGCTTTGACGTAGGGCAATCCGAACTGCGCGCAAAAATCCGGCGATTCCTCGCCGTGGAACTGCAGCATGGCCGGATGCACGCGGCCGATGACTTGCGCCACCTGCGCGGCGTCGGCATTGACGAACAGCGCCACGGTCTGCACGAACGGCGGCAGCGCGCCGCCGATGTCGCGAGCCCGCTCGACGCTGAGGAAGCGGGGGCTCGGCGGATAGAACACCAGGCCGATGGCGTCGGCCCCGGCCTGCGCCGCGGCGACCGCATCCTGCGGGCGCGTGATGCCGCAGACCTTGACGCGCGTCCTCATGGCAATGCCGGAACGCCGAGCTCGCCCGGCGCCAGGGCCGGCAGCCCCCAGGTCTCGGCGTATTCCACGCGCTCGAGGTACAGCCCTTCCGCGGCAAAAGTGGGCGCGGCGCGGCCGCGGTCGCGCGCGGCCAGCACTTCGCCCGCCCAGGGCGGTGCGTGCCGGCCGTTGCCGACGTACACCAGGGTGCCGATGATATTGCGCACCATATGGTGCAGGAACGCGTTGGCGCGCAGCACGAAATCGACGCGCTCGCCCCGCGCCTGCACGTCCAAGGCATGCAGCGTGCGCACCGGCGACTTCGCCTGGCACTCGGCCGAGCGGAATGCGGAAAAATCGTGCTCGCCGACCAGCTGCAACGCCGCTGCGCGCATCGCGGCGACGTCGAGCGGCGCGTGGTACCAGCCGGCGTGGCGCGCCGCAAGCGCCGGGCGCACCGGCCGGTTGAGCAGCACATAGCGATAAGTGCGCGCGAAGGCGGCGTAGCGTGCGTGAAAATCATCGGCCACGCGCGTCGCCCACAGCACCGCCACGGAATCGGGCAGGAGCGCGTTCACCCCGCGCACCCACGCGCTGTCGGGTCGCCGCGCGTCGGTATCGAAATGCACCACCTGCTCGCGGGCGTGGACGCCGCGATCGGTGCGGCCGGCACAGGTCACCTGCACGGCGCGGCTGGCGATGCCCGAGAGCGCGGCTTGCAGGACATCCTGCACGGTGCCGCCCCCAGGCTGGGTCTGCCAGCCGAGAAATCGACTGCCGTCGTATTCGAGTGCGAGCGCGATTCTCATGCGCGGGAATCGAAGCCGGCGCCGTGCGCGCCGTCGCGCGTCAGCCCAGCTTGGCCAGCAACTGGTTCGCCTGTCCCTGCTGGGCCGCGTCGCCTTCACGCAGCACCTCGTTGAGCAGTTCGCGCGCCCCGTCCTTGTCGCCCATCTCCTCGTACGCCTTCGCCAGGTCGAGCTTGGTCGCGACCTCCTGCCACTTCGGGTCCGCCTGCGCTTCGCCACCCGCTGCACCGGGTTCGCCCGGCGTGCCGAGGTCCAGGCTGATCGTGGACAGATCCATCGGCGCCGCCGACGCCGACTCCTGCGTCTGGTCGCTGCCGCCCAGATTCAGGTCGAAATCCAGGCCGCCGCCGGCGCCGGACGCCGAAGGGGCCGGGGCCGCCTCGGGTGCCGCTGGCGCTGCGCCCGGGAGCTCGAAATTCAGGCCGCCGCCCGTGTCGGCGGGCTTCTCCTCTCCGCCACCCAGGTCAAAGTCCAGACCGTTCGAAGCGGCCTTCGTTTCCTGCGCATCGAGGACCAGCGTGCCGCTGGGGGCGAAATCCGTCTGTTCCGGCGCGGCCGAAGCACTGCCGAGATCGAGATCGAGCGATGGCGTCGGCTCGGCCGCCGGCTGGGATCCACCGCCAATGTCGAAATCCACGGCCGGCGCGGCTACCGCGGCAGGCGCGGCCCGGGCGACCGCGGCGACCGGCGCGGCGGCGCCACCGCCCCCGTACAGACCATTGCCGGGATCGACGTTTCGGCCCAGCGCCATGGCCTTCTCCCAATCCGGCCCGGCGCCGTTCGTTACGCCCTTCAGCTTGAGGGCGATCGGCTCGAACGACTGCGCATCGCGCCGGTTGGCGTAGATCTCGAGCAGCTTGGCCATCACCGGTATGCGATTCGGATCTTTCTGCAGCGCTTCCTTCAGGATTTCCTCGGCCTGTGCATCGCGGCCGTAAGCCATGTAGACGTCGGCTTCGGCGATGGGATCGACATCATCGGTGCCCATGCCGCCCACCGGCGCCTGGCTGGCCGAGGACGGCGCAACACTCGCCGGCGCCGCTGCTGCCGGCGCGGCATCCATGCCGACGACCGGCTCGATCGAGCCCCGCCCGAGAACGCTATCCTGGAACTTGCTTACCGATTTTTTTTTACGCCGCCAGGCAAAGACGCCGTAGCCGACGAGCAGCAGCACCACGGCGCCGAGCAAGGGCAGCCCGATCGGGTTGTCGAGGATCTCGTCCAGCAGGCTGGGTTCCGGCGGCGGCGGCGCCATCGGCCGCGGCTTGGGCTTGGCGGCGACCGGTGCGGCCGGCGGCACGGGCTTGGGCGTTTCTGCTACGGGCTTGAGCGCCTCCGGCGCCAGGGGCGCCGGGCTCGGAGCGGCAGGCTTAGCTTCCGGCGCTGTCGCCGCCTGCGGCGCCGGTGCGGGCTTTGGGGGTTCAGGCGCCTTGGCCGCAGGCGCAGGCACCGGCTTGGCGGCCGCCTTCTGCTGCATCTGCGCCAGCTGCTGGTTACGAATCTCGAGCAGCTTCTGCAGATCGCTGACGCTCTTCTCCAGCTCGGCGACCCGCGATTGCGCTTCCTGCAACGCGCGCTGGCGCGCCGCCAGGTCATCTTCGCGCGCCGCCTTTGCCGCGCCCGGTTTCTTGGGATCGGCCTTGGAGAGCTTCAACTGGTCCGTGGACGGTGCCGGCTTCGGCTCCTCGGTCTTGGGCGTGATCTGACCCGCTGCGCTGCGCTGCGCCGCTTGCGGCGCGACGGGCGTGGCCGCCACGACGATCCCCAGGCGGCTCCGGTACTCCGCGAAGTCCGCATGCTGCGCCAGCACCAGTCGATTGGCGTCCTGCGGCTCGACCGCGGCGGCGGCATCCGCATCCGGGATGTTGAGAATGCGCCCGGCGCGCACCAGGTTGATGTTGTTGTTGATGAACGCGTCTTCGTTCGCGCGCTGCAAGGCGATCAGCATCTGGTTGAAGGTGACGCCCTGCGGGCGGTACTGAAGCGCGATCTCGCCGAGCGTGTCGCCCTTGCGCACTTCGTGCGTCTGCGCAGCTTGCGCTGCCGGCGTCTCTTTCTCGGCGGCGGGCGCGGCTTTGGCTTCTCTTGCGGTGTCGGGCCTGGCCATCGCGGGGGCCACCGGTTCGGCGACCGGCGCCTGCTCCGCGCGAGGCGCCATCGGCTTGCTCTCGGCAGCGGCCGGCGCGGCCGGCGCCGCGGCAGGCGGTGAAGGCGCGGCAGGCGCGGCAGGCGCGGCAGGCGCAGTGAGGGTCGAAGTCGTCGGCGCCGCCGCGGGGGCAGCGGCCATCGGTGGCGGTTTCGGCCCCAGATAGCCGGGCGGATCGAGCAGCACCGTGTATTCGCGCACGAACAGGCCGGTGGCCCAACGCAGCTCCACCAGCAAGTCGACGAACGGCTCGTTGACCGGCTGGCGCGTACTGACGCGGATGATCGAGCGCCCGTCGCGCTTGTCGAGCGTGAACTGAATCCCGGTCAGCGCTGGATTGAACTCGATGCCAGCCTGCGCGAACGCGTTGCCTGAGGCCAGTCGCGCTTCGAGCGAGGATTCCTCGCCGGGCTGCACCGAGACCACCTCGATTTCGGCGAGCAGCGGCTGGCCGAGAAACGACTGCACGCTCAACCGGCCCAGACCCGCCGCCTGCGCGAGCAGGGGCAACGACAAGACCGCTGCCGAGACGAGTCGTAGCAACGCGACCGGTTTATTCACCCGCACCACCCTGAATCATTCTTATCGACTGAGTACCATAACATCATGGCGTTAGGCCTGCAAGCTGAGACGTTTTCTTAAGGCCGGACGCCGGCGTCCAGAAGGATGCGCAACATGCGCCGCAGGGGCTCGGCCGCGCCCCACAGAAGCTGGTCGCCCACCGTAAACGCGGCCAGGTAGTCCCCGCCCATCGGCAACTTGCGCAGCCGCCCGACCGGAACGGACAGCTTGCCCGTCACCGCCGCCGGCGTGAGCTCGGCGAGCGTCTCCGCTTTGCGGTTGGGCACCACCCGCACCCACTCATTGCCCTCGGCGATCATGCCCTGCACCTCGTCGAGCGGCACGTCCTTGCGCAGCTTGATGGTCAGCGCCTGGCTGTGGCAGCGCATCGTGCCCACGCGCACGCAGATCCCGTCTACCGGAATGGGCCGCACGCTTCGGCCGAGGATCTTGTTGGTCTCCGCCTGCCCTTTCCACTCTTCGCGGCTCTGGCCGTCGCCGAGGTCCTTGTCGATCCAGGGCAGGAGGCTGCCGGCAAGCGGATGGCCGAAATTCGACTTCGGCAACCCCCCGTTGCGCAACGCGTCGGCGACGCGCCGGTCGATGTCGAGCGCAGTCGCGCCGGGATCGTCGAGGGCGGGCTTCGCCACCTCGCCCAGGTGCGCCATCTGCTCGGCAAGCTCGCGCATGTTGGCGGCACCGGCGCCCGAGGCGGCCTGATAGGTCATGCACGTCATCCATTCGATGAGATCTCGCCGGAACAACCCTGCCATGCCCATCATCATCAGGCTGACCGTACAATTGCCGCCAATGTAGTCGCGTACGCCCGTGGCGATCGCGCGCTCGATCACGGGCATGTTGACCGGGTCGAGGATGATCACCGCGTGGTCCTTCATGCGCAGCGCGCTCGCCGCGTCGATCCAGTATCCCTTCCAGCCCGCTGCGCGCAGCTTCGGGTAGACCTCGTTGGTGTAGTCGCCGCCCTGGCAGGCGATGATCACCGGCAGGCCCTTTAGCGCCGCGATGTCGGTCGCGTCTTGCACCGGGCCCGCGTCTTTGCCGATCGCCGGGCCCGCGCCGCCCGCCTGGGAGGTGGAGAAGAACACCGGCTCGATGAGGTCGAAGTCCCGCTCCTCGCGCATGCGCTGCACGAGCACCGAGCCCACCATCCCCCGCCAGCCGACGATTCCTACTCTGAGCATGGCTCTTTCCCTTACAGCGCCGCCACCACGGCGTCGCCCATTTCCTGCGTGCCGACCTTGCGGCAGCCGTCAGTATAGATGTCCGCGGTGCGCAGGCCCTGCCCCAGCACCTTGCGCACCGCCGCCTCGAGCCGGTCGGCCTCCGCCTTACGCCCCAGCGAATAGCGCAGCATCATGGCGGAAGAAAGTATGGTGGCCAGGGGGTTGGCGAGCCCCTTGCCGGCGATGTCCGGCGCCGAGCCGTGGATCGGCTCATACAGGCCCTTTCCCTTCTCGTCCATGGAGGCCGAGGGCAGCATGCCGATCGAGCCCGTGAGCATCGACGCTTCATCGGACAGGATGTCGCCGAACAGGTTGCCGGTGACGATGACGTCGAACTGCTTCGGATTGCGCACCAGCTGCATCGCGCAGTTGTCCACGTACATGTGGCTGAGCCGGACGTCGGCATAGTCCTTGCCGACTTCGCTCACCACCTGCTTCCACAGTTCGGTGGTCTCGAGCACGTTGGCCTTGTCCACCGAGCACAGGCGCTTGCCACGGCGGCGCGCGGCCTCGAAGGCGACGCGCGCGATGCGCCGGATCTCGCTTTCGCGGTAGCGCATGGTGTTCACGCCCTCGCGCTCGCCGTTGGCGAGCGTCGTGATGCCGCGCGGCTCGCCAAAATAGATGTCCCCGGTCAGCTCGCGCACGATGAGCAGGTCGAGCCCGGCCACCAGCTCCGGCCTGAGCGAGGAAGCCTGCGCGAGCTCGGGGAATACCTGCGCCGGTCGCAGGTTCGCGAACAGGCCCAGCTCCTTTCTCAGCCGCAGCAGGCCGCGCTCGGGGCGCTTGTCGCGCGGCAGCGCGTCGTATTGCGGTCCGCCGATGGCGCCAAAGAGGATCGCGTCGGCCTTGCGCGCGAGCGCGAGCGTCGCCTCGGGCAGCGGGTCGCCCGCCGCCTCGTAGCCCGCGCCGCCGACCGGGGCGTCTTCGAGCTCCAGGGGCAGCTCCAGGCGACGCAGCGCCCTCACCGCCTGGGCCATGATCTCTTTTCCGATCCCGTCCCCGGGCAGCACCGCGATCTTCATCGGATCACCGCATCAGCCAGGGAAACTGCTGCAGCCGTTTCGCCTCGAATGCCTGGATCTTGTCCTTGTGTTGCAGCGTCAGGCCGATCTCGTCCAACCCGTTCAGCAGGCAATACTTGCGGAAAGCGTCGATTTCGAAGCGCATGACCTGCGCGCGATCGGCCGTGGACACCGTCTGCGCGTCCAGGTCCACCGTCAGGCGAAATCCCGGAAACGACGCGCACTCGTAGAACAGGCGATCGACCTCGGCTTCCTGCAGCACCACCGGCAGGAAACCGTTCTTGAAGCTGTTGTTGTAGAAGATGTCGCCGAACGAGGGCGCGATGACGCAGCGAAAGCCGTAGTCGAGCAGCGCCCAGGGCGCGTGCTCGCGCGAGCTGCCGCAGCCGAAATTCTTGCGCGCCAGCAGGATCGACGCGTCCTTGTAGCGCGGATCATTGAGGACGAAGTTCGGATTGCGCGGCCGCTTGGCGTGGTCCATGCCCGGCTCGCCGTGGTCCAGGTAGCGCCAGGCGTCGAACAGGTTCGGGCCGTAGCCGGTCTTCTTGATCGACTTGAGGAACTGCTTCGGAATGATCTGGTCGGTGTCGACGTTGCCGCGGTCGAGCGGCACGACGATCCCGGTGTGCACTGTGAATTTATCCATGCTTCAGCGCCACTGCCGGATGTCGACGAAATGCCCGGTGACGGCCGCGGCCGCCGCCATTGCCGGGCTGACGAGGTGCGTGCGCCCGCCGTCACCCTGGCGCCCTTCGAAGTTGCGGTTGGAGGTCGAGGCGCAGCGCTCGCCCGGCTCGAGCCGGTCGGCATTCATCGCCAGGCACATGGAGCAGCCCGGCTGACGCCAGTCGAAGCCCGCGTCCTTGAATACCCTGTCAAGGCCTTCCTTCTCGGCCTGCGCCTTCACCAGTCCGGAGCCCGGCACCACCATCGCCAGGCGCACGTTCGGCGCCACGCGCCGGCCCTTCACCACGGCCGCCGCGACGCGCAGGTCCTCGATGCGCGAGTTGGTGCACGAGCCGATGAACACCTTGTCGAGCTTGATGTCGGTGATCTTGGTGCGCGGCTTGAGGCCCATGTACTGCAGGGCGCGCTCCATGCCTTCGCGCTTGATGGCGTCCTTTTCGCGCTCGGGGTCGGGAACCTCCGCGTCCACCGGCACCACCATCTCGGGCGAGGTACCCCAGGACACCTGCGGCCGGATTTCTTCGGCGCGCAGCGTGATCTCGCGATCGAACCTGGCGCTCGCGTCGGATTGCAGCGTCTTCCAGTACGCCACTGCCGCGTCCCAGTCGGGCCCGGCCGGCGCGAACGGCCGCCCCTTGAGGTAGGCGATCGTCGTCTTGTCCACGGCGACCATGCCGGCGCGCGCGCCCGCTTCGATCGACATGTTGCACAACGTCATGCGCCCTTCCATGGTCAGCGCGCGAATCGCGCTGCCCGCGAACTCGATGGCATGGCCGGTGCCGCCGGCGGTGCCGATGCGGCCGATGACCGCGAGCGCGATGTCCTTGCCCGACACGCCGCGCGCAAGCGCGCCCTCGACGTTGACGCGCATGTTCTTCATCTTCCGCGTCATCAGGCACTGCGTGGCGAGGACGTGCTCGACCTCCGAGGTGCCGATGCCGTGGGCAAGGCAGCCGAACGCTCCGTGGGTGCTGGTATGCGAATCGCCGCACACGACGGTCATCCCGGGCAGCGTCGCGCCCTGCTCCGGGCCGATGACGTGCACGATGCCCTGGCGCTTGTCGAGGAACGGGAAGTACGCCTTCGCCGGGTGCTCGCGCATGTTGGCGTCCAGCGTTTCCACCTGAATGCGGGAGGTCGGGTCGACGATGCCGGCGATGCCGCGCTCCCAGCCGTCGGTCGGCGTATTGTGGTCGGCGGTGGCGACCACGGACGCCATGCGCCAGGGCTTGCGGCCGGCTATCTTCAGTCCTTCGAAAGCCTGCGGGCTGGTCACCTCGTGCACGAGGTGCCGGTCGATGTAGATGAGCGCGGTGCCATCTTCCCCGGCGTGCACGAGGTGGCTGTCCCAGAGCTTGTCGTAGAGCGTGCGGTCCATATGCGGCATCGCGGAAGCCGGCAATTATGGCACAGGCAAAGTCCTTGATAGGACTGGGTTTACCTACTGCCGGGCCTTGGCTTGCTCGTACAAGGGAAGTACGCGTGCGGCATACACGTGCAGGTCGGCGATACGCGTCGCCGGCGCGGGATGGGTCGACAGGATCTCCGGGGACTTGCCGCCGCCCAGCTTGCTCATCTTCTCCCACACGCTGATCGCGGCGCGCGGGTCGTAGCCGGCGCGCGCGGCGAGCTCGACGCCGATGCGATCGGCTTCGGTCTCGTGCTCGCGCGAGTTCGGCAGGTTGAGCGTCACGTTGAGCACCACCTGCGTGAGGTCGATGCCGCCGCGCGACACGCCCGCCACCGCGCCGAGGATGCTGAGCGCGATACCCTGCGCCATCGCCTGCGAGGCGCGCTCGCGCCCGTGCTCGCGCAGCGCATGCGAGATCTCGTGCCCCATGACCGCGGCGATCTCGTCGTCGCTCGGCTTGAGCGCGTCGAGCAGCCCTGTATAGAAGGCGATCTTGCCCCCCGGCATGACCCAGGCATTGATGTCCTTGGCGCTGATCAGGTTGACCTCCCACTGCCAGCCCGGCGCGTCGCCGCGGAACGCAGCCGTCTGCGGGATGAGCCGCTGCGAGACGCTGCGGATACGCGCGAGCTGCGCGGCGTCGGTATTGAGGTGCCCTTTCTTCGCCGCCTCCGCGATGAGCTGCTGGTAGGCCTTGCCGGCGCTCGCGTTGACTTCCGCCGACGACAGCAGCATCGACTGCTGCCGGTCGACCCCGACCGCTCCCGGCTGCGTGGTCTGCACCGTCTGGCAACCGGCCACGGCTGCAAGCAGACCTGCCAGCAGGAATCTCTTCGCCATGGCGAAAGCCTACACGCGCACGCGCCAGGTGACGAGTGCGGCGCCCGCCAGGGCGAACACTGAACTGAGCGTAAAGCTCCAGCCCGGCCCGAGGGCCTCCCACGACCAGCCGGCGACGAGCAGGCCGGCGCCGCCGCCCAGTCCGTACGAAAGGCTCGAATACAGCGTCTGCCCGCGCGCCTGCAGGCGGCCGGTGAACAGGCGGTGCACCGCGGCAACCGAAGCAGCGTGGAACACGCCGAAGGTGGCGGCGTGCAGCAGTTGCGCCGCCACCAGCAGCAGGAGCACCTGCGTACCCCAGCCGATTGCCGCGAAACGCGCCGCCGCGCACACGAAGCTCGCGATCAACAGGACGCGCAGGCTGTAGCGGCGGGTCAACTTCGGCCATGCCAGGAACACGACGATCTCCGCCAGCACGCCGAGCGTCCACAGCGCGCCGATCGCGGTCTTGCTGTAGCCCAGCGCCTCGGCGTGCAGCGAAAAAAAGCCGTACAGCGCGCCGTGCGCGGCGCTCATGCAGCTGCAGGCCGCGAGCAAGGCGATGACGTCGACGCGGCGCAGCACGTCGCCGAGTCGCGCCTCCGCGCCGCCCGCGCCGACGCTGACGCGCGTCGTCGGCAACAGCGTCGAAACCGCGAGCGCAACGGCCGCCAGCAGCACGACCACGCCGAGCAGCGACTGCGGCGCGTGCGCGTCGAGCCACACGCCGGTGCCCAGCACGCCGGCGATGAAGCCGATCGAGCCCCACATGCGGATCGGGCCATAGCGCTCGCCCCGACCCTCGAGCGAGTTCAGGGTCATCGCCTCGACAATCGGCAGGGCACCCGCCGAGAGCAGGCTCATGAGCAGCATCACCAGGGCAACGGCGAGTGCGCCTTGCGCCGCGGCGAGCACCGGATAGCCCGCCACCAGCGCGAGCCCCGAGCCGATGACGATGGCGCGGCCGGCACCGCTGCGGTCGGCAAGCCAGCCCCAGAACGTGGGCGCGGCGACGCGCGCCAGCTGCGGCATCGCCATCACCGCCGCGATTTCCACGGCGCCGAAACCGCGCGCCGCGAGGTACAGGGCGAAGTACGGCACGAATGCGCCCGCGTACAGGAAGTACGCGCCGAAATAGGCGGACAGGCGGAACGGCGGTGGCATCGCGGCGCATCTTACCGGCACGCCGTGCTATAACCGCCCGCCATGCCGGGCTTCGTGCCGTCGCGCACCGCGTTCTACCTGCTGTTCACCGCGTCGGGTTTCGCCGGGCTCATCTACGAGTCCATCTGGACGCACTACTTGAAGCTGTATCTTGGGCACGCGGCCTACGCGCAATCGCTCGTGCTGGCGGTGTTCATGGGCGGCATGGCGCTCGGCGCGGCGTACTGTGCGCGCTTCTCCGCGAGATTGCGCAGCCCGCTCGCCGCCTACGCGCTGGTCGAGGCGGTGATCGGGCTGGCGGCGCTCGGCTTCCACGAAACGTTCGTCGCCCTCACCGACTGGTCCTACGCCGCGCTGCTGCCCGCGCTGGGCGACGAAGGGTCGGTGCTCGCCGCGCGCCTCGGCCTCGCGTGCCTGCTGATCCTGCCGCAATCGGTGCTGCTCGGCGCCACGTTTCCGCTGATGAGCGCGGGGCTGGCGCGCGCGCATCCGGCCGCGTCCGGCGAATCGGTGGCGATGCTGTATTTCACCAACAGCCTCGGCGCGGCGCTCGGCGTGCTCGCCAGCGGCTTCCTGCTCATCGCCTGGGTCGGCCTGCCGGGCACGCTGCGCACCGCCGGCGTGATCAACCTCGGCCTCGCCGCCCTCGTCTGGATGCTGGCGCGCCCGCTGCGTGCGCCGGCGCTCGAGGTGCGCCCGCCTGCGGAGCCGGGCGTCCTGACGTTGCTGCTGGCCGCGAGCTTTCTCACCGGTGTCGCCTCGTTCGTCTACGAGATCAGCTGGATCCGCATGCTGTCGCTGGTGCTCGGCGCCTCGACGCACGCCTTCGAGCTCATGCTCTCGACGTTCATCCTCGGCCTGGCGCTCGGCGGCTACGCCGTGCGCCGCCGCGTGGATCGCGTGGCGGCACCCGAGCGTCTGCTCGGCTGGGTGCAGGTGGCAATGGGCCTCGCCGCGCTGGCCACGCTGCCGGTCTACGACCGCAGCTTCGAGATGATGGCGCGCCTGATGCAGGGCCTGGCGCGCAACGACGCCGGCTACCTGCTGTTCAACCTGTCCGGGCAGGCGGTCGCCGCGCTGGTCATGCTCCCCGCGACGTTTTGCGCCGGCATGACGCTGCCGCTCATCACCGGCGCCCTGCTGCGCCGGGGCGCGGGCGAAGGCGCCATCGGCCTCGTCTACGCGGCGAACACCGTCGGCGCCATCGCCGGCGTGCTGTTCGCGCTGCACATCGGCTTGCCGGCGCTCGGCCTGAAGGGCGCGCTCATCGCCGGCGCCCTGCTCGACACCGCGCTCGGCCTCTACCTGCTCTACCGGTTCGCAGCGCCGCGCGCGCAGTGGCTGCCCGCGGCGGCGGCGTGCGGCGCGCTGTTCGCCGCCGTCGCGCTCGCCTTCGAGCTCGACGTCCACAAGATGACTGCCGGCGTGTACCGACACGGCGATCTCGAGAGCTCGCGCGACGCGAAGATCCTGTACGCCAGGGACGGCAAGACGGCCACCGTGCACCTGGTGAAGTACAGCTCCGCTACCAGCATCCGCACCAATGGCAAGTCCGACGGCTCGATCAACCTCGAGGGCAAGGCGGAGGCCGACCGCGGCACCGACGAGATCACCATGGTGCTCACCGGCGCGCTGCCGCTCGCGCTCAAGCCCGACGCCCGGAGCGCGGCGGTGATCGGCATCGGCACCGGGCTCACCACGCACACGCTGCTGCAGAGCCTCGAGATCGAGCGCGTCGAGACCGTGGAGATCGAGGCGGCGATGGCCGAAGCCGCGCGCGGCTTCCTGCCGCGCAACAGCGCCGCCTTCGCCGACCCGCGCGGCGCGATTCTCATCGACGACGCGAAGGCGTTTTTCGCCGCGCGCCAGCGCCGCTACGACATCATCGTCTCGGAGCCGTCCAATCCGTGGGTGAGCGGGGTGTCGAGCCTGTTCACGCGCGAGTTCTACCGGCGCATCGCCGGGCACCTCGCCCCCGGCGGCCTGCTGGTGCAGTGGTTCCAGCTCTACGAGATCGATCCCGCGCTGGTCGCTTCCGTGATGCGCGCGCTGGGCGAGGAATTCGCCCACTACGCGGTGTACGCGCCCAGCGACCATGACGTGCTCATCGTGGCGAGCGCGGCGCCCTTGCCGGCCGCGCCGCAGGCGCGCGTCTTCGAGCATCCGGGTCTGGCCAAGGAGTTGTGGACCGTGCATGTCCTCACTGCGGGCGATCTCGATGCGCGCTACCTGGGCAGCCGCGCCACCCTCGAGCCGCTGTTCGAGAGCTACGGCGCGCGCGCCAATTCGGACTACGACCCGGTGCTGGATCTCAATGCGGCGCGCCACCGCTTCGCCGAGCGCAGCGCCACCGGCATCGTCGCCATGACGAACGCCGCCGTGCCGGTGCTCGAGCTTCTCGAGCCGCAGTTCGTGCGCCGCCCGCCCAATCCGCTGCACAAGGGCGCCTACGCCTTCGAGCGCACCGAGAACACGCGCCAGGCGCGCTACGCGCGCGATTTCCTCGTGCACCTGACGCCGCCCGCGCCGCAGGACATCCCGCCGCAGCTGCAGAAGGATCTCGAGGTGGTGCAGCTGCGCCTGCTCGCCTGCCGCGAGGCGCGTCAATACGACGTATGGCTGCACAGCCTGCTGCGCATCGCCGAACGCGTGAACACGGCGCTGCCGGCGAGCGAAGCTGCGCCGCTGTGGTCGCGCATCGCCGGCGCGTCCTGCGTGCACTCGCTGCATGAATTCCAGCAGCAGTGGATCGCGCTGTTCCAGGCGGTGGGCGCGCGCGATGCGCCCAGCATGGCGCGCCTCGCCGCCGCCCTCTTGCAGGGGACCGAGAACCTGGGCGCGGATGCGCGCGAATACCTGCTCATGGCGGGCATGAGCGGCGCAATCGCCGCGGGACGCCCGGATCAGGCGATGCGCCTGTGGCACGCGCAGGCGCCGCTCTTGCGCGACGCGATAACGCAACCCGTCTTCAGGCTGCTGCGCTGCCACGCGCAGCGCGGCGAGCCATGCGTCGCCGCGTTCCGGCCCTACGCCAGGGACTAGGGCGCCTTGCTGCGCCGTGGCGCCGGCCCGCGTCCGGCGTAAGGATTGCGCCCGGTGCGGAACTCGACGCGCATCGGCGTGCCGCGCAACGCGAACGTGTCGCGAAACACGCCCTCGAGATAGCGCCGGTAGCTCTCGGGCAGCTGGTCGAGGGAATTGCCGTGGATGATGATGCGCGGCGGGTTGTGCCCGCCCTGGTGCGCGTAGCGCAGCTTCGGGCGCCGCAGGCCCTTGCGCGGCGGCGCCTGGCGTTCCACCGCGGCGATCAGCGCGCGCGTGAGCTTCGGCGTCGGCATCTTCGCCATGGCGGCGGCGTAGGCCGCGTCCACCGAGCGCATCAGCTCGCCCATCCCCTTGCCGCTCTTCGCCGACAACGTATGGGTCTCGGCAAAGCTGAGGAACCCGAGCTTCCAGGCGAGCTCGCGCTTGATGCGCTCGCGCGCCGCCTTGTCGGCGGCGTCCCACTTGTTCACGACCACCACCAGCGCGCGCGCGCGCTCGAGGATGTAGCCCGCGACGTGCGCATCCTGCTCGGACACGCCGTCGACGGCGTCCAGCACCAGCACGGCGACGTTGGACTGCTCGATCGCCTGCAGCGTCTTCACGATGGAGAACTTCTCCACCGTCTCGCCCTGCTTGCCGCGCTTGCGCAGCCCGGCCGTGTCGATCAGCGTGTAGCGCCGGCCGCCGCGCTCGAACGGCACCTCGATGGCGTCGCGCGTGGTGCCCGGCTCTTCGAAGGCGATCACGCGCTCTTCGCCGACCAGCGCGTTGACCAGCGTCGACTTGCCGACGTTGGGGCGCCCGACGATGGCGACGCGCGGATGCTTGTCGCGCGCCTGGTCGGCATCGGCGCTCGACTCGGGGAACTGCGCGAGCACGCCTTCGATCAGGTCGCCGACGCCCTCGCCGTGCGCGGCCGAGATGGCGTTGGGCTGGCCCAGGCCGAGCGCGTGGAACTCGGCCACCGCGGCGTCGCTCGGCTTGCCCTCGCACTTGTTGACCACCAGCCAGATGCGCGCGCCGAGCTTGCGCAGGCGCGCGGCGATCGCCCGGTCGTCCGCGTGCAGCCCGCTCTGGCCGTCGGTGAGGAACACGACGGCGTCGGCCTCCGCCATCGCCTGCTCGGCCTGGCGGCCCATCTCGGCGAAGATGCCGCTCTTGGCGCCAGGCTCGAGCCCGCCCGTGTCGATGGCGATGAACGGGCGCACGCCGATCCGGCCTTCGCCATAGTGGCGGTCGCGCGTCACGCCGGGCACGTCGACGACGATGGCGTCGCGCCGGCGTGTCAGCCGGTTGAACAGCGTCGACTTGCCGACATTGGGCCGCCCGACGAGGGCGATGACCGGTTTCACGCGCGTGCGCTCGGCTCAGGGGGCCAGCGCGAACAGGCCGCCGGCCTGCGTCTGCACCAGGAAGCCGCGCGGCAGCGCCAGCGGCGCCACCCGCACCGGGCTGCCGTCGGTACTCGCGCGCGCCATGAAGGCGCCCGAGTCTCGCGCCAGCAGGTGCACGATCCCTTCGAGGTCGCCGAGCGCGACCTGGGCGCCGATCGGCAGCGGCCGCGACAGTTGCCGGTGGGCGAGCTGGTCCTGCTTCCACAGGCTGCGCCCGTTGCTGCGATCGAGCGCGTGCACCCCGCCGCGCTCGTCGGCGACGAACGCGAAGCGCGCGTCGGCGCCGACGCCGCTCACGCTCGAAATCTCGCGCGCCCACAGCAGGTTGCCGTTCTGCGCGTCGAAACAGGCGACACGGCCCTGGAACGCGGCGGCGCACACTTCCCGCCCTCCGACCACCACCGGGTCGCCGACCACATCGGTGACGCGCTCGAGCTCGGTGGTGCCCCGGGGCTCGGCCACGGTCGCCTCCCAGCGCAACGCGCCGCCGGCGAGCGCGAGCGCCACCAGCTTGCCGCCGGAGAATCCCGCGAACACCAGGTCCTCGTGCGGCGTCAGGCCCTGCGGCGTGCGCAGCCGTAGCGCCGCGGGCGCGCGCTGGTAGGCCCAGAGGCGCGCGCCGCTCTTTTCGTCCAGCGCATAGATGCGGCCGTCGGCGCTGCGCACCAGCACCCGACCGGCAGCAATGCGCGGCGCAGCCAGCACCTCGCTCGACACCTCGGCGCGCCAGCGTTGCTTGCCCGTGCCGGCGTCGAGCGCGAATACCGCGCCGTCATCCGTGGCCACCGCGACCGTCGCGGCGTCCGCGCCGACCCCGGCCGAGAGCCGCGCGTCGAGCGCCACCCGCCAGCGCTCGCGGCCGTCGGCGGCGCCCAGGCTCACGACCGCGCCGTCGCGCGCCGCCGCGTACACCGCGTCGCCGGCCAGCGCCGGGCTGAACTCGAAAGCGGCGGCCGCTCCCACGTCCGCGGACCACAGCACGCGCAGTTCCAGCGCCTGCGGCAGCGGCGCCAGCGCCGCGGGCCGCGGGCCACCCGACGATCCGCCGAAGCACCCGGCGAGCCCCGCCAGCAGCAGGGCGAGACCCAAGCCGCGCGCCATGCTCATCCGCCGAGCGCGTCCAGACGCATCTGTACGCTCTCGCGAAAGGCGCCGCTCGCCTTCTCCAGCGCCAGCTGGTAGGCGGTGCGCGCCTCGGCCGGCCGGTCCTTGGCGACCAGCAGGTCGCCGCGCAGCGCTGCGAACTGCGCCGCATAGGTGTCCAGGGGCTTTTCCTCGAGCAACGCGAGCGCCTCGTCGAAGGCGCGCTCATCCAGCAGCAGCGCGGCGAGGCGCAGGCGCGCGAGATTGCGGAAATCCTCCGAGCTCGAGCGCTCGAGCACCCATTGCAGCTGCGCCTTGGCGCTCTTCGGCTCGCCGCGCTCGAAATGGAAATGCGCGGCGGCGAGCGCGGCCATCGATGCGTACAGCGTGCCCGCGTAGCGCTCGGTCAGCGCGCCGCCCGCGTCGCGAATCGCCTTGGCGTCGGCAGCGCGCAGCGCCTTGGAGAACGCGTCGTACAGCGCGCTCGCCTCGAGCGCCTGCTGGCGCTGGTACCAGCGCCAGCCGTTCGTGCCGGCGACGGCGATCGCCGCCGCCACCACCACGAGGACGATGAGCCGGGCATTGTCCTTCCACCAGGCCTTGAGCGCGTCGAGTTTCTCCTGCTCTTCCAGATCGAGTTTTTGCATGGCCATGGACTAGGATCCCTTGAGAATGTCGCGCAGGCGCGCCACCAGTGCGGCGCGCGCCACCTGCTGCTGCGGCTGCGCGTCGCGCAGCGGCTTGACCGTGACGACGGCGGCCTTGAGCTCGTCTTCGCCGACGATCAGCGCCAGGCGCGCGCCGCTCGCGTCGGCCTTCTTCATCTGCGACTTGAAGCTGCCGCCGCCGGCGTGCAGGACGACCGAGAAACCCGCCGCGCGCAGCGCGTCGCCGAGCGCGAACGCATGCTCCAGCGTTCCCGCGCCCTGATATACGAGATAGGCGTCGGGGCCCGACGGTGGCCGGGCGCCGAGCAGCGCGCACAGCCGCTCGACCCCGGCGGCGAAGCCGACGCCGGGCGCGGGCTTGCCGCCAAGCTGCGCGAACAGGCCGTCGTAGCGCCCGCCGCCGCACACGGTGCCCTGCGCGCCGAGCCGATCGCTCACCCACTCGAACACCGTGAGGTTGTAGTAGTCCAGGCCGCGTACCAGCCGCGCATTGATCTCGAACGCGACGCCGCTCGCGCGCAGCAGGCGCTGCAGGCCATCGAAGTGGGCGCGCGAGGCATCGCCCAGGTAGCGCGTCATGTCCGGGGCGCCGGCCACCACTTCCTGCACCATCGGGTTCTTCGAATCGAGGACGCGCAGCGGATTGGTATGCAGCCGGCGCTTCGCGTCCGCGTCGAGCCGCGCCTCGTTCGCTTCCAGGTGGCGCACGAGGTCGGCGCGGTACGCGGCGCGCTCCTCGCGCGAGCCGATGGTATTGAGCTCGAGGCGGATGCCCTCCAGGCCGAGCTCCTTCCACAGCGCCGCGCACATGACGATCAGCTCGGCATCGACCTCGGGGCCGGCGAAGCCCAGCGCCTCGGCGCCGAACTGGGTGAACTCGCGATAGCGGCCCTTCTGCGGCCGCTCGTGGCGGTACATCGGCCCCTGGTACCACAGGCGCCTGGGGCCGTCGTAGAGCAGGCTGTGCTCGATCGCCGCGCGCACCGTCGAGGCGGTGGCCTCGGGCCGCAGCGTCAGGCTCTCGTTGTTCAGTACATCGGTGAAGGTGTACATCTCCTTCTCGACGATGTCGGTCGACTCGCCGATGGCGCGGCGGAACAGCGCCGTGTGCTCGAGGAGCGGCGTGCGCATGTGCCGGTAGCCATAGCGCGCAAACCAGCCCGCGACCACGCCCTCGAGCCACAGGCGCTGCTCGGCCTCGTCCGGCAATACGTCGTTCATGCCGCGCACGGCCTGCAGGGGCGTGCTCACGGCTCAGGCCGCCTTGATCGGGATGTTGCGGGCACGCGCGCGGGACGCGCCCGGCGCGTAGTTCCTGCGCACGTAGTCCTCCACCAGCGCCTGGAATTCCTCGGCGATGCGCTCGCCCTTGAGGGTGAGCGTCTTCGCGCCATCGACGTAGACCGGCGCCACCGGGGACTCGTTCGTGCCCGGCAGGCTGATGCCGATGTCGGCATGCTTGGATTCGCCCGGGCCGTTCACCACGCAGCCCATCACGGCGACGCGCATCTCCTCCACGCCCGGGTAGCGCGCGCGCCACTGCGGCATCTGCTCGCGCAGGTAATCCTGGATGCGCGCGGCGAGCGCCTGGAAATAGGTGCTGGTGGTGCGGCCGCACCCC
>Ga0224505_10000841_pt1 | contig 20673 bp, 18 predicted proteins | sample SF_Jan12_sed_USG_FD_169102 | JGI IMG/M metagenome (GOLD analysis project Ga0224505, IMG submission 169102) | Sediment microbial communities from San Francisco Bay, California, United States - SF_Jan12_sed_USGS_4_1 | ecosystem: Environmental > Aquatic > Marine > Sediment | place: USA: California... | reverse complement strand
CGTGATCACCCGTGGAAACAGGTCCATAGGCCAGGTCCGTTCCACACCCTCTTCGTCGGAGTAGACGGTGAACGTTATGCCTTGACGTCTGAACTCGTCGGCGACCAGACCTTCGATTCTGCGCAGGTCCTCGGTGGTCAGAGCAGCGAACCGGGCGGTGATGTAGCGGTACGCCTCTCTCGCTACGCCCTCCACGGTCACGGCCTCGTCGAAACCGGAGCCGGGGTCGTACCCGGCGAGGAGGCCATTCATGCCGCGACCTTAGCGAGCGGCCTCCCCGAAGGTCTGTCGCCCCCCGGGCAACAAGTCAGGTTCAGGCTCTACTCATTGCCGCGCCAATGAGTCCGATCATCGCCATCTCGATCCCGCCACCGACGCCTCCTCCGGAGATGCTCGACAGAATCGAGCCGAGGTCGAGGCTGCCGCCTCCACTGCCCGCCCCAAGCGCCGCCAGCACCTGTCCGCCAATCCCGCCACCGAGGATGCCTGCGATCGAGTCACCCGTTGTGCCCAGATTCGGCTTTCTTGAAGATCCCGGTCGGCGCACGGGAATGACCCCGTTTGGCTCGCTTGGAGCCCAACAGTCCGGAGTCCGGGACCCGTTTGTGGGCGACTGGCGCCAACCGGGAGCTCGGTGCAACACTGCGCTGGACATGCTCGTCCGGGCCGGGACCATCTATTTCGACGTCGACGCCGTCCTTTTGGACAAGGACGGAACGCTCATCGATCTCGTCGCCACCTGGTCGCCTGCCGGCCGCAGGTTCATCGAGGTGGCGAGCGGAGGGCGAGCAGACCTCGCCGCCCGCCTGGGCGAGGCAATCGGCGTGAGCAACGGCAAGGTGGTCCCTGACGGAGTGCTCGCGGCCGGAACGATGGAGGAACTCGCCCGCACAGCCCTCCGCGTCCTCCGAATGTCGGACGCCCCTGACCCCCGCGAGGCGGTGGCTCGCGCTGTCGAAGCATCCAGCCGCACCGCGGTGGCGTGCGCTGCGCCGATCGGGGACGTCCAGGCGGCGATCGATCGTCTGGAACGGTGCGGTATCGCACTCGCCGTCGTCACCAACGACGACACCGAACCCTCGATCACAACCCTCCAGGCTCTCGGGATCGGGCATCTGCCCGTCGTAGGGGCCGATCTCGGTTATTCGCCCAAACCCGAGCCGGAGACGATGCTCGCCGCGTGCGCACTCCTAGGCGCCGATCCGGCCCGAACCGTCTACGTGGGGGACTCCGCCATCGACGAGACCGCTGCCCGTTCCGCTGGGCTGTTGGGGGCGATCGGAGTCGGCTCTTCCTCGATCCCCTTCGATGCCACGATAGGAGCGCTCGACGAACTGGTCGTCGACGCCGAGTGAGCGCCGACGACCGGTTCGCTCACATGTCGACGGCTTCAGCCACCTCGACCGATCCGCCGGCGGACAGAATCGGGCACCCCTTCGCCATGGCCACCGCCGCGTCGATGCTGTCGGCCTGAACGACGGTGTAGCCGGTGAGCGGGTTCGCTCCCCCACCGTCGGACGTCGAGCCGTCGGCGGCCACGGTCTTGGATGCGCCAAACGGAGCTCCGCCGTCCACGAGCGCTGCCCCGATCTGGCCGTACCAGGCCTCCCAGGCCGCCATCACCGCTGCCATCTCTTCCTCGGTGCCCGCCATGCCGCTTCCGCCGTGGTAGCCAAACACGTACTTCGCCATCGTGGTCTCCTCTCTCTGGCACACCGTGTGTGTGCCTTCCACCCTCACAACGAAAATAGGTCTTGGAATTCGACAGCGCGGGAAGCAGACGATTCAGCCGCGCGAGTATCGCTGCTCAGCCCTGGCCTTCGCCTTGGCGGCCTCCACCGCACGATCGCGGGGGGCGGCGGTTGTCGTCAGTGCGGCCAGAAGTCGTTCGGTGGCGGCCGCCACCTCGGAGACGGCCGCATCGAACGCAGCGGTGTTGGCCGCCGACGGTTTGGTCGAGCCGCTGACCTTGCGGACATACTGAAGGGCCGCGGATTCGACCTCCTCACGTGTCGCCGGTGGCTCGAAGTTGTGGAGTTGACGGATGTTCCGACACATGATCGCCGAGCGTACCGGACCCCCAACGCCAAATTCCGGGAAGATGCGGTCGGGTCAGCCGGGAGCCAGCCACGGCGGACGGGGGGCGTCGATTCGCGGAATCGTCGACGGTACGCCCGGGAACCGATCGTCGTTGCCCCTCTCCCAATCCCGAAAAGCCTCGGTCAGCTCGTCGCGGGTGCGGGCGACGAAGTTCCACCACATCTGGATTCGTTCCCCCAAAGGGGACCCCCCGAGCAGCATGCACCGCGACCCAACATTGCCCGCTTCGATCGAGATGTCAGACGTTCCTTCCGGAACCAGCGCCACCCATCCCGGATCCACCCGGTGCCCCGACACCAACACCGGACCGGTCACGGGCACGACGCAGTACTCGAACCCCGGATCTGCGACGAACTGGGTCGCCCCCTTGCGGAGGTCGAGATCCACACCGACAGTGGCGCTGTCAACCGAAGCCGGTGACGTCACGCCGGCAAACTGCCCAACAAGAACCGACCCTGTGCACCCCGGTTGCTCGAAAACGGGAAGCTCGGGAACGTGCTGAAACGCTCGACCACCGTGTCGAGTGTCTTCGGGCTGGGCGAGCCACATCTGCACACCGAGGATCGTGCGTGACGTCGCAAGTTCGGCGTGGGCGATCCCATGTCCCGCGGTCATCAGATTCAGCTGACCTGGGCGTATGGGCTGAATCGTCCCGAGCGAGTCGGAGTGGATGGCCTCACCCTCCATGATCCACGTGACGGTCGACAGACCGATGTGCGGGTGGGGACCCACCTCCATGGGATCGGGATCCGTCGCGTCCGGCGGCAACATCAGGTCGACGAAACACCACGGGCCAACCGTCCGCCGACCCTTCGTGGGAAGGACCCGGACGATGTCGAGCCCGCCTACCGAGCCGTGGCGGCCCTCACGCAATTCGATCACGTGTCCGAGCCTACGGGACGCGCACCCGACATGACTCGTGCAGGGCGACATGTGATGAGGACGACAGCACCGTATCCTCGACGAACGAGCACACCATGCGATCAACACTTCTCGTTTCCCTCGCACTCGCCTTGGCTGCCTGCACCTCACGACCGATGGCCGTTCCGGAGGTCTTCCAGGAAACGCCTTCAACCCGTTTCGACACCGAACGGACCACCACCATCCCGGCGCCCGCAACGACGGTCGACCCCGGAACCACATCGCCGAACCCCGAACCGACCGGCGCCGTCGTCGCTCGGGGCGACGGCTGGGAGCTCACCGATGTCGAGTACGAGGCGCTCGTGGAATTCGTTGAGAGGTCGCATGGTGTGTCATTTCCCGACCCGATCAAACCGCAGATTCTCGGTACCAGCGGCGTCACCGACCTGATCCCGCCCGACTGGGAGATACTCCCCAAGACCCAGTGGGACGTCCTGTCTGCGCTCGGGCTCACCGGCGATCAGACATTTCAGGAGGCGAACGAGATCCGCCGTCAACGCGTCCGTGGCCTGTGCTGCGCCGAAACCGAAGAAGGCATCGCGGTACAAGTGGAGGACGCCGGCGGTGAGGCGATCACGAGCGTCGTGGTCGTCCACGAACTCGTGCACGCGATGTACACGCAGCGGCCGCCCGGAGGAGAGATCCCCGATGCGGCCTTCTCCGAGGTTCTCGACCCACTCTCAGCCGCCTCCGAAGGAGTACCGCAGTGGGTCGCCTTGCGCTACCTCGCCGGCCTACCCGCGACGGTCCAGCAGGAGATGGCAAACGAGTTACCGATCATCCGAATCCAGGACCTCGAAGCGGGCATGACACCGGCGGTGGCCGACGTGTTCACCTTTGGGTACAACCGGGGCGCGGCGATGGCCGAGAGCCTCTCCGAACTGGGCGTCGACCCTCTCACCGAATTGATGGACCGGTTTCCCGCCAGCACCGAGCAGGTCCTCTTCGCCCAAGCCTGGATCGACGAGGAACTACCGACAGAGACGGGTCCGATCGAGCCACCCCCCGGGTTCGAAGCGACGTTCACGGGCCGGCTCGGACCGTACGCCCTCTTGCTGACCGGTGCGACCGTCGCCCCCGAAGACCAGGTGCTGGAACTGGTGCGACCCTGGGCGGGTGACTCATTGGTCATGTGGGCGGAGGGCGACGCGGCCTGCCTGGCCGCGGAGGTGCTCATGGACAGCGCGGAAGCCGCCTCCGACCTCGCCACGTTGCTCGACGGCTGGGCCGCCGATCACGGCGCCGCAACCGTCGCCGTGGACGCGGCTGTCATCTCACTCACGGCCTGCACACCCTGACGGTTTCAGATGCCGCTCACGACGGGGAGCACCCGCTCGCCGATCAGTTCGATCCCACGTTCGGGTGTGACACCGTGAGGCGTTCCCAATTCGACCCTGGCGGCCCCCGCCTGCAACAGAGCTCCGACCTGGTCGGCGACCTGGTCGGGGGTGCCGCTGAACGCGAATCGATCGAGCGTCTCGTCATCGATGAACGCGGCTGCCCGTTCTGGCCGGCCCATCGCGACATCTGCTCGCACACGCTCCACCACCTCTGGTGCCACCGAGAAAGTCGGATCGAGATCGGCCACGACGCCGAGATACATCGCAACCTCGCGACGCGCGAGAGAGCGGGCTCGTTCGCCGTCGGTGTCGACAACGGATACGGCGCCCATCACCACACCCACCGTTCCCGGTGTCCGACCGGATTCCACCTCGCCCACGGCCAGACGGCGCCGGGCCATAGTCACCATTTCCGGGTTCGCGCTACCGCCCACCTTCGCCTCGTCGGCGATCCGACCGGCCAGACGCAGCATCTTCTTGCCCCATCCTCCTACCAGTAGGGGCACCTTCGAGCGGACCCGCGGATACCCGAGGGCGACGCCCGGGGCGAGCGTGACTTGATCCCCGTCAAACCCACGATCGTCTCCCGCCAGGAGACGCGAGACGACACTCCATGCCTCGTCGACCCGCTCGACCGCGTGCCGCTGGTCGATGCCGATGGCCTCGAGCCAGGCGCCGCGAGCGAGACCGAGGTAGGCCCGTCCCCCCGAGACCGCGTCCAGGACGGCGATTTGACCGGCGATCTCGAATGGATGGATCGTGAAAGGGTTCAGACACGCCGGACCGATACGAACCCTCGATGTCGCCCGGGCGATCTCGAGCAGGGCCGGTAGAGCCGGCTGAAACGTCAGGTCCGAATACACCGAAATCACATCGAAGCCGTATCCGTCTGCAATCGCCGCCAGCTCGCCATACCGACCCCCGGGCTTGTCGGTTTGGAATGCGATCGACACGCGACCCGACATCAGGTGAGATCAGCGGTTTCGTAGGATTGGGGCCTGCCCCGCTCAATCCGCATCACGAGACGTTCGTCGGGGTCCGGGCAGCAGACTTCGACGTCTTGGGCCATCCAGTCACCGGCGGCCAACGCCCGCTGGTGCGCCGCCAGCAGCGGCAGGATCGAGCCGAGGGCGTAGATGCAGAAGTGTTTGCCCTCCGGTATCCGCAGCCGGCTCGACTCGGTCACCTCGAAGAAGTCCCCGACCCGAAGACCGCACACACTGCGCCCTTCGACGCGATCGACGACCACCCGAAGGTCGAACAGTTCGAAATTGGTGTCGGTCATCCGAAGGTGTCGCACAGCGACGGGTCGCCGGTGTTGAACCCGCGGTTGAACCACTCGACCCGTTGGGCCGAAGACCCGTGCGTCCAGCTCTCGGGACTGACCCGCCCCTGGATCGACTCCTGGATTCGGTCGTCGCCAACCGCTTCGGCGGCATCGATGGCCTCGTTGATCTCGCCAGGGCCGAACACCCCCGCATCCGAGATCGAATTGGCCCACACACCGGCGAAGCAGTCCGCCTGCAGCTCCAGCCCCACCGACCACTGGTTGGCCTCTTGTTGCGACGAGGCCGAACGTTGCCTGTTCTGGACCTCGTCCATGATGTTGAGCTCGTTCTGGACGTGATGCGCGACTTCGTGAGCGATCACATACGCCTCGGCAACGTCGCCCCCTTCAGCGCCGAATCGGCGCTGAAGTTCGTCGAAGAAGGTCTCGTCGAGGTAGATCGTCTCGTCGAGCGGGCAGTAGTGGGGACCGACCGCCGAGTTCGCTCCGCCGCATGCTGAATCTGTCTGTCCACGGAACAGAACGAGTCTCGGATCCCCGTACTCGAGGTTGTTCTGCCGGAATACGGCTTCCCAGGTGTCGTTGTTCGAACCCAGCACGGTCGAGGCGAAGACCTCGTAGTCGTCTTCTCCTTCGAACTCTTCGGCTTGCACGCTCTGTTGCTGCGGCGCCTGTGCCTGGAGCTGGCCGAGGATCTGGTCGAGACCCCCGCCTCCGCCTCCCAGGAGCAACGCCAGGAGGATGCCGATGATCCCCAGCCCGCCGATTCCACCTGCGACGCGCCCGCCGCTCATCCCGCGTCGATCCTCGACGTTGCCGCGGCTTCTGATTCGCTCCCAACGAGCCATCGGGAATCTCCTCTCCTACGAGGCACAAGGTAGCCGTATGCCAGTCCCCCGTTCCACTTGGCCACGACAGGCTGGAGGAGCCGTCTCCCGGGATCCGCATCACTCCCGGTGATGGGCGGCCTGGTCGGCGAGGCGTCGAAGGCGTAGCCTGGGCTGCCATGGAGCTCAACAGCTTGCAGCCCGGAATGGCGATCCCCTACGGCGGGAATCGTGTTGCGCACGTTCCGGAATCCCTGGCTCAAGCCTTCTCTGCCGGTGACCGGCTGGTCGTCGTTCAGGACACCGGCGACCTTCTCCACATCCGGCGATCGGACTGGGAGCCTGCGCAGCGTGCAGTGACCCGCGCTCATGAGGCCTTCCAGCGCATGGGTTCGGTGACGGACGCGCAGATCACGAACTTCTACCTGGCCTTCGCCGATCGCTTGGCCGACGACAAAACGTTCAAGTCGATAGCCGATGCCAACGAGTCGGACGTCAGGCGAGCGAAGGGTCGGGGACGATCCACGACCCGACTCGTTCTTTCGCCGACGATGCGGACCGACATGATCACCGGGCTCCGGGGGTGGGCCGAGGCGGAAGCCGGACGAGGATCCGTCGTCGACACCGTGACGCACACAGGGTGGCGGGTCGAGCTTGTCAAGAGTGGACTCGGCGTGGTCGGATTTGTGTTCGAGGGCAGGCCGAACGTGTTCGCAGACGCCACCGGAGTCATCCGCTCCGGCAACACCGTGGTTTTCAGGATCGGGTCCGACGCTCTGGAAACGGCGCAGGCGATCGTGGCGGCGGCGCTCGATCCCGCCCTCGAATCGGCCGGGCTCCCACCGGGTACGGCCGCGCTGGTGGACTCTCCCGAGCGGGCGGCGGGGTGGGCGATGTTCTCCGACCCGCGGCTGGCGCTGGCCGTGGCACGAGGTTCCGGGCCGGCGGTGGCACAGCTCGGTGCGGTGGCCCGCCAGGCCGGAATCCCGGTGTCGCTCCATGGAACTGGCGGTGCCTGGATCATCGCCGCACCCGATGCCACGCCCGACGACGTCCAAAAGGTGGTGGTGCGGTCCCTCGACCGCAAGGTGTGCAACACCCTCAACACGATGTGCATCCCCGCATCGAGGGCCGACGATTTGATCCCATCGTTCCTCTCCGCTCTCGATGCCGCCGGGCGCCAGAGGAGCGCGGTTTCCAAGCTGCACGTCGTAGCCGAGCAACGTGATCACATTCCGGCGTCGTGGTTCGAACCATCAGCCATCTCACGAGCGGAAGGAATCGTGATCGAGCCCCGAACCGAAGAGATCGGCTGGGACGAACTCGGTCGCGAGTGGGAATGGGAGGACTCCCCGGAGGTGACACTCGTCGTGGTGGATTCCATCGACCACGCAGTCACCCTGTTCCACGAACACAGCCCCCGGTTTGCGGCGAGCCTCGTGGGCGGATCTGCAGGAGATCACACCCATTTCTTCGACACGATCGATGCACCCTTCGTCGGCAACGGTTTCACCCGCTGGGTCGACGGACAGTACGCGCTCAACACGCCGGAGCTCGGGCTGTCCAACTGGCAGTTCGGCCGCCTTTTCGGACGGGGGGGAGTCTTGAGTGGCGACTCCGTTTTCACGATAAGAACCCGAGCGGTACAGGATGTCCTCGACATAGGTCGATGACTCTGCAAGGGTGCGTTCGAACGGTCGACGGGGAACACGTCCGTTGAAGGTCATGTTGTACCGAGAGACAGGTTTGAGGCTGGAGGAAACGTGAACACCGAAACGACCACAGAAATAACGAGCAAGACGGCACTGATCGACGATTTCCTCGACAGGCACGGAGTTGGCCTGCCGGGTCACATCGTGGACTTCGCTCTCGACCTCCGCGGTGTGATCGCCGAGCTCGAAGCCTTGGTCGAACGGGTCCCAGCCGGCGTGTGAGCCCGGGCCCCTCCGATCCCCTCGCAGCCGCGGCCGCCGTTCTCGCAGGCGCACGAAGCCTGCTCGTGTTCACCGGCGCAGGCATCTCCACCGAGTCCGGAATCCCCGACTTCCGCGGGCCCGACGGGCTGTGGACCAAAGTCGATCCCGACGATTTCACGATTCAGCGCTACCTGCGGAGCCGCGAGGTGCGGGTGTCCGGGTGGCGGATGCACCAGAGGGGCGAGCTGTGGGGCGCTCGTTCCGCGACTCAACCCAATCGAGCCCACCACGCCATCACCGAGATGTGGCGCGCCGGTATCGTCGGCGGTTGTGTCACTCAGAACATCGACGGTCTCCACCAGGCGGCCGGCCTTCCGGACGACGTGGTCGCCGAGGTACACGGGAACGTCCGCAAGGCGCACTGTCTGGGATGCGAAACGACTTGGCCAACCGAGGAGGTGCTCGAGTGGGTCGACGCCGGCGACGAGGACCCGCACTGCCCCCGGTGCGGCTCCCTGGTGAAGACCACCACGGTCATGTTTGGTGAACTCCTCCCCGACGACCAGGTCGCACGGGCAGCCCGCTTTGCGCACGAAGCGGACGCCGTGCTGGCCATCGGGACGACACTTTCGGTGTACCCCGCCGCCGACTTCGCGCTCACCCCGGTCCGGAAAGGGGCACCACTCGTGATAGTGAACATGGGCGACACCGACCACGACCGGCTGGCGACGGTAAAGGTCGAGATGAAGGCCGGCGATGCCATGACCTCGCTGGCGGCCGCTCTCAGCTGACACTCGCCTCACCCCGCCTGACATGCGGCCGGCGCGGAGCGTAGCCTGGAACCGGTGATCGAGTTGCGGGGTCTCTGCATCGACGACGTCGAGATGGTCCACGCCGTCATTCGGTCGGCCGAGATCGCCGACCGTATTCCGATCGTGACACCGCGCCAGGAGGTCGACGACATGTTCGCCGACCCCTATTTCGAGCCGGACACCGATGGCGTGGTCGTGGAGGTCGACGGCTCGATTGTCGGTTGGGGGCGCATCCACCATCGACCCTCGACCGCCGACTTCGACAAGGCGTACATCCAGGGAGACATTCATCCCCACTACCGCCGGCGAGGCCTCGGTACCGCACTGTTGAGGTGGCAGCTCGAACGCGCGGCCCAGTGCATGACCACGGTACCCAGCAGGTACATCCGGGCCGATGTGTACGACTGGCGTTCGGATGCGTGCGCCCTCTTCGAGGCGGGCGGGATGAAGCCGGTCAGATACACCGACGAGCTGCGCATGCCGTTGGCGATCCCGCAGCTCCCCTCTCCGTTGGCCGTGGAGGTCATGAGATGGACGTCGGACCACACCGAAGGCGCAAGGCGCGTCATCAACGAGGCATTCACCGACCATTGGGGATCGACGCCCCGCGACGAGGAGGCGTTTCGCTCGCTCCTCTCGACCTACGGGACTCGGCTCGACCTGAGCCACGTTGCTGTCGCCGGCGGGCGGATCGTCGGAGCGGTCTTGAACTTTCATGTGCCGGAGGACGAAGAGGTCACGGGCCGGCTCGATGGATGGATCGGCACGCTGGGCGTAGCTCGACCGTTCCGCCGCCGGGGTGTGGCGACCGCGCTGATCGTCGCATCGCTCGGATCGTTCCGGGCGGCCGGGCTCACCCATGCCATGATCGGCGTGGACTCCGAGAATCCCAGCGGCGCCCATCACCTGTATCGGCGGCTCGGTTTCGAGCCGGTGAACCGCTCGGTGACCTACGAACTCGTGGTGTGATGGCCTAGCAACCACCCGCCCCTACCCTCGAGCACCGGAGGTGTGCATGACAACCACCTGGTATCGCGTGGATCCTGGAGACATGGAGGCGGGCACGATCACCACGGTGGTCGCAGGAGGCAGGGCCCTGGCGGTGACACGGACCGCCGCCGGGTGGGGAGTGGTCGACAACCGGTGCCCGCACCAGGGTGGGCCTCTGGGCGACGGCGAGATCGATCCACAAACCGGGTACCTCTTGTGCCCCTGGCACGGGTACGAGTACGACCCCGTGTCGGGGCAACCCCCGCCCGGGTTCGCCGATTCCGCGATCGCATATCCGGTCGAAGAACGCGCCGACGGTCTGTACGTGGAATTGCCCGACCAAGAAGCCAGGGTGTCCCTGATGGATCAGATGGTCGACGTGATGACCGAATGGGGCGTCGACACGGTGTTCGGGATGGTGGGTCATTCCAACCTCGGTATGGCCGACGCGATTCGGCGGGCGGAACAAGCCCACCGGCTCCGCTACATCGGTGTGAGGCACGAAGGAGCTGCAGCTTTCGCCGCGTCCGCCTACGGCAAACTCACGGCCCGCCCTGCAGCATGCCTGTCGATTGCCGGCCCCGGGGCCACAAACCTGCTCACCGGTCTCTGGGATGCCAAGGTCGACCGGGCTCCGATCCTTGCGTTGACAGGGCAAGTTCAGACGCAGGTGCTGGGCCCCGGCGCCTTCCAGGAGGTGCCTCTGGCAGACGCCTTCGCTCCGGTGGCGGCGTGGTCCCAGACGGTCCTGCGGGCGTCGAATGCGACCGAGTTGGTGGCCCTGGCCGTCAAACATGCCATCGTTGATCGAGACGTCGCACATCTGATCCTCCCCGACGAGGTACAGGAACTCGATGGTCTCGAGGCCCCGCCGGACAGACCGATGGCCGGTCGTGTCGCCGCAGCGGACATCCATCCGCCCGACGAGGCACTGGCCGAGGCACTGAAGCTCCTGGACGGCGCCGAGCGGCCGGTGATCGTGGCTGGGAACGGCGCTCGTCCGTTCCGCGAACTCGTGGTCGCGCTCGCAGAACGCATCGATGCCCCCGTGATCACGACGTTCAAGGCCAAAGGGCTCGTTGGGGACGATCACCCGCTCGCCTGCGGTGTGGTGGGAAGATCAGGGACGCCGATCCCTGCTGCCGTGATGGCGAGAGCGGACGCGATGCTGGTGCTCGGCGCATCGTTTTCGAATCATTCCGGGCTCGCAACCTGGGTGCCGACGATCCAGGTCGACACCGACCGGATGACGCTGGGCAAGTTCGGCCCGGTGGACGTGCCGGTTCTCGGTGATATCGGCGTCACGCTCCGAGCGTTGCTCGACACGATGACACCGGTAGAGCGGCCTGATCTTCGCCTCGAGCTCGAGCGGCGCTGGACGCGCTGGCGGATCGAGAAGGCCGGTCGGGCGACACAGAAGGATCATCTTGGCCGTATGCATCCGGCGGCGGTGTTCGAAGCGCTCTCGGAGGCAGTACCCGAGGATGGTGCCATCGCCGTCGATGTCGGAAACAACACGTATGCCTTCGGTCATTACTTCGAGTCCAAGGCCGCGCAGGATGTCGTGATGTCGGGATACCTGGGGTCGATCGGGTTTGCCTTCCCGGCGGCGATGGGGCTGTGGGCGGCGACCAGAGACACCGGCCGGAAGGTCGTCTCGATCTCAGGTGACGGCGGGTTCGGCCAGTACATGGCCGAGTTCACAACGGCTGTGAAGTATCAGATGCCGATAACCCACATCCTGCTCGACAATGCAGAGTTGGGGAAGATCAGCCGAGAACAGATCGGCGCCATCCGACCGGTGTGGGAAACGGACCTCGTCAACCCGGACTTCGCCGAGTACGCCCGGCTGTGCGGAGGGTTGGGGCTTCGTGTCTCCGACCGCGGGGAGCTTCCCGATGCTCTCGCCCGGTCGATGAGCCACACCGACGGCCCGTCGATGGTCGTCGTGGAGTCGATGGCTCGAGCCGTGTGATCGTCGTCACCGTTGGACGGTCATGCACCGGCGGACGCGCGGTCCCCGGCAAGCGTCAGGTCTTCAGCAAGGGGAAGGGCGACCGTGAACGTCGAACCGACGCCGACTCGCGAGTCGACCTCGATGCTGCCCCCGTGGTGTGCTGCGATCTCCTTGCATATCGCCAGCCCGAGCCCTGTCCCGCCGATCCCAGCTGTGCGAGCCGTCTGCGCCCGGTGATAGCGGGTGAACATGAAGTCGAGATCCGCCGGAGCGATGCCGATTCCGTTGTCTGTGACCGAGAGCACCACACGGTCGTCGGCGAGCCCAACCTCCACGATCACCGCACCTCCTTCCGGCGAGTACTTGATCGCATTCGTGACCAGGTTCTCCACTAAGCGGTGAAGCTCCGACCGATGGCCGAGCACCGGCGACGGCACACCCCGAATCAACAGATCCACGCCCTGCTGGCCCGCCCTGATCAGATGCAGCGACGCCACCTGGCGAGCGAGCCCGGCGATGTCGACGACTTCGACCGGAGTGGATCGGAGACGCCGTACCCGCTCCGTCTCGATCAGGTCTTCGACGAGCTCGCGGAGCTGGAGGGCACCGGCACGCACGATCTGCACGAGTTGGGCGTCGATCCCGAGGCCTGCTTCGACGTCATCATCGAGCATCTCGCCGGCACCGGAGATGGCCACCAGCGGGTTCTTCAGGTCGTGAACGATATTGGCGACGAGCTCCGAGCGGGCCCGTTCCGCCCTCACCCGATCGCTCAGGTCCATGGCGATGGTGGAGTACATCTCGATCTCGCCTGACTCTGAGCGGTGAGCGATGACGGTCTGGGCAACGGGTATCTCCTCGCCTTCGGGTCCAAGGTATGCGGAGTCGCCCTGCCACACGCCGTGTTCGCGGGCGGCAGGTATTGCCACGGTCCGTAACTGCTCGGCAGCCCACTCGGGCGAGAGCCCACCGACCTCGACGTCCGATGCCGGCCCGTCACCGAAACCCGTCATGGCGCGAGCGCCCGGACTCAGGTAGCTGATCAGGCCTTCGGCCGTCGCGAATCCGATGAAGTTCGGAGACGCTTCGACGATCGCAGACAACTGCCGAATTCGGCGCGAGGCCTCGATGCTTTCGGAAATGTCGCGAGCGATGAGTACATAGGCGGGACCATCCTCCGAGTCGAATCGACCGGACCGAACGTCGAACGTGTGATCCACGCCGCCGATCGCTGCCTTGACCTCAATCGGCTCCTCCGCCTCGAGAAGTTCACTCACGGTATCGGCTCCGAACACGGCCGCCAGGCTCGACCCCGCTACGTGCCCGCCAAACACTTCTATTGCCGCACGGTTCTCGAGTTCGATTTGTCCCGACTTCGAGACAACGAGCACCGGACTGCGGGCTGCATCGAAGACTTTCCCCAACTGATCCGCCAAGGTCTTGGATCGACGATGGATCCTGGCGACTGCGCCCGACGACAGCATCACCACCGCCGCGAACAGCTGCATGCTGGCAACGTCGGTCGCTCCGGCACCCGTCGTGAAGGGTCCGTATCCGGCGATCGTGAGGTTCGCCATGATCACCGTCACAGCCGCTACCACCACCATCAAATTGCGGCCACCGATGACGGTTGCGGCGATCATCATGATCGCCAGCGCCATGTACATGAGGGGCTGATCGACCGAGCCGGCAGCGAGAAACAGTGTGATCATCAGGGAACCCGCCCCGACGCCGACGACCACACTGCGCACAACTTCGGGCGTCAATCTCGAGGTCTGCCGATGGGCGACGGCTATGACAGCGGGGGCGAATATGAGGATCCCTATGGCATCGGCCTGGATCCAGGCGAGGCCGGTCGCCAAGGGCGCCATCCCCCCCGGGGCCGCCACCAGCAGTACGCCTAGGAGGGCCGCGGAGCTCCCACCGCCGACGGCCGCCACCACAACACGCCACAGGTTCCTCAGAGCTTCCAGGGGAGTCTCCTGCCCGTGATCGGGCCGCAATATCGCGGTCCCGACTGCAGCGCCGACTCCCGCCGCAGCGGCGAAGCCCAGGGCAGCCCCCACCGGGGCACCCGTGGCGAGATTGACGACCACGTTCGCGAGAACCACCACATACAACGTGGCGGATCGCTGGGACCGGCGCACGCAGGCGACCCCACCGACGGCGACGCCGGCTGCCGGCCAGATGATCGCCACGCCGAGTCCCGGGTCGACGAAGTAGCGGCCGAACACGGCGGCGACGGCGTATGCGGCACCTACGACCACAGGCGCCACGAGTCTTCTCCAGTTGAGCACGGACATCGCACTTCTCGTCGGCCTCCTGCATCATCTTCTCAAGCGGTTCTGTTCGACGAACAAGACCGACCGGTCGGTATGTAACCTCGACATGACAGGGACTAGATGGAGCAGCCGTGACCGAATACCGAGCACCTCTGAACGACATACGGTTCGTCCTCGAGAACATCGTCGACATCCAGGCGATCTCCGAGCTCAACGGATACCAACACGCCGACCCCGAGACCGCCGCCGGGGTGCTCGCCGAGGCAGGTCGGTTCTTCTCAGAGGTGATCGCTCCGCTCAACGCGATCGGCGACCAACAGGGTTCGAGACTCGTCGACGGAGCGGTGGTGACGCCCGACGGATTCCGGGAGGCCTACTCGAAGTACGTCGAGTCCGGGTGGGCCGGGGTTCACATGCCCGAACAGTGGGGCGGCGGTGGTTTCCCGTATGCGGTGGGCATCGTCATTCAGGAGATGTTCAAGAGCGCAAACATGGCCTTCTCGCTCTGCCCGCTCCTCACCCAGGCCGCCATCGACGCACTCCTCGAACACGGATCGGACGAGCAGCGAGCCCTCTACCTGGAGAAACTCATTTCCGGGGAATGGACCGGAACCATGTGCCTGACCGAGCCACATGCCGGGTCGGACGTCGGAGCGCTCAGCGCCAAGGCCGAACCCGTGGGCGACGGCACCTACGCGATCACGGGCCAGAAGATCTTCATCACGTGGGGCGACCAAGACCTCACCGACAACATCGTCCAGCTGGTCCTGGCCCGGACTCCGGGCGCCGGACCCGGCACCAAGGGCATCTCCTTGTTCATCGTGCCCAAGATTCTCGGCGACGGTGCACGCAACAGTTACGAAATCGTCTCGCTCGAACACAAGCTCGGTATCCACGCCTCCCCTACCTGCGTGATCTCGTTCGACAAGGCCATCGGAACCCTCGTCGGGGAAGAGAACCAGGGCATGCGGTACATGTTCACGATGATGAACGCCGCTCGGATCGCGGTGGGCGTGGAGGGCCTGGCGATCGCCGAACGGGCCTATCAGAAGGCGACGGAGTACGCGCTAGAGCGGCGCCAGGGCCGAGCCGTGGGCACGGCCCCCGGGGAGAGTTCGCTCATCATCGAACATCCCGACATCAGGCGGTCGCTGATGACCATGCGCTCGACCATCGAGGCGATGCGATGCCTGTTGTACGACACGGCGGGTGCCAGCGACGTCCAAGCGCATGGTGCCACCGACGAAGATCGAACTCGGGCGGGAGAACGCGTGGCGCTCATGACGCCGCTGTGCAAGGCGTGGTCGACGGATCGCGGGGTTGAACTCGCCTCCATCGGACTCCAGGTGCACGGAGGGATGGGTTACGTAGAAGAAACCGGGGCAGCCCAGTACTACCGAGACGTCCGGATCGCACCCATCTACGAGGGAACCAACGGCATCCAGGCGATCGACCTTGTCCTTCGCAAGCTGCCGATGCGCGACGGCGCCGTGGTTCGAGAATTGCTCGATGAGATGGTGGCCACCGTGAACGATCCTGATCTGGATCCGGAAGTGGGTGCGGCACTCGAGATGGCGATCGCATCACTGCGCCGGGCGACCGAGGGGCTGTTGGGTCTGCTGGCGGAGAGCCGGTATGACGATGCCCTCGCCGGGGCGACCCCGTATCTCGACATGTTCGGCACCACCGTCGGTGGTTGGTACATGGCGAGGAGTCTCGCTTCGGCCCAAAGGCTCATCGCCCATGGGTCGGCAGATGGCCCCTACCTCCAATCAAAGACCACATCCGCCCGCTTCTATTGCACCCAACTCCTTCCGAGAGCCGCCGGGCACGAGCAGGCCGTGCTCGCGGGCGCCGGTCCTCTTTTTGCCATAGACGCCGACAGTCTCACCGTCCGGTGAACCCGACCACCGCCGGGGTGGCACAATGACCCGATGGAGAAAAGACGGGTGGCCATCACCGGCATCGGGGTGGTGTCGGCGGCCGGCATAGGGATCGAATCGTTCTGGGCTGGGCTGTCGAAGCCGCCCGGGCAGGGACCGCACAGAATCACTGGTTGGGAGCCCGAGGAGTGGATCCCGCGGCGCGAGGCGCGGCGGATGGACCGATTCACCCAATTTGCGATGGTGGCGGCCGCCGAGGCGCTCGAGATGGCTGGAGGGCTCGACCACGTCGATCCCGGTCGGGTGACCGTGTCGGTGGCAACCGGCATCGGCGGCCTGGAGGCGCTCGAAGACCTCATCCAGGGATCTGCGGTGGATGAGCCCCGCGTCTCGCCGATCCTCATTCCGATGATGATGTGCAATGCGGCAGCAGCGACGATCTCGATCAAGTACGGCTACGGCGGCCAAGCCTCGACCCCCGTGGTCGCTTGTGCGGCCGGCGCCCAAGCCATCTCCGATGCCCTCCGCCAGATCCAGTGGGGATACGCCGACGCGGCCGTGGCGGGAGGCGCGGAGGGTGCGATACGTCGCGCCACGATCGAAGGGTTCCTCGCCAGCAAGGCGCTGTCGCCCACCATGGTCGCCCGACCGTTCGACGGTGCCCGAGACGGTTTCGTCCTCGGGGAAGGTGCCGGCATCCTCATCCTCGAGGAGTACGAATCGGCGCGGCGTCGGGGCACCCCCATCATCGCCGAGTTGTTGGGCGCCGCTTCCACGGCCGACGCCCACCACATCACCGCTCCTCACCCCGAGGGTAACGGTGCCGAACGAGCCGTGCGGCTCGCCGTCGACGACGCCGGAATCTCCCTCGACCAGGTCGCGTATGTGAACGCGCACGGGACCGGGACCGACCTCAACGACCGTGCCGAAGGCCAGGTCGTGGCACGCGTCTGGCCCGGGCAGCAGCCGGCTGTGTCGTCCATCAAGGGGACGACCGGGCACGCGTTGGGTGCCTCAGGCGCCATCGAGGCCGTTGCCTCGGCGGCCGCCATCCAGCGCTTGGAGCTACCCCCCAATGTAGGTTTGAGCGACCTGGACGGTGCGATCCCTCTCGACGACGTGGTGACCGAATCCAGGTCGTGGGAGCCCGGCTATGTCGTCTCCAACTCGTTTGGATTCGGTGGCCACAACACCGTGTTGGTGTTCGGCCCCGCCTGAATCCTCGGACATCCCTAGACTGACGTCCGACAAACGGGAGCTCGGTGAGACCGGGCTGAGAGGGAGCCTGCGGAGGCTCCGACCGTCGAACCTGATCCGGGTAATGCCGGCGCAGGGAAGACTCAGCCGATCCCCTCGCTCCCGACGTAGATCAGAAGGAGCGAACAATGTCGAAGAGACTTGCCGCCTCGCTGCTCGTCGTCGGGATGACCCTCGTGGCATGTGCCGGCGAGGAGACGACATCCGCAACCGGCGGCGACACACCCGAGTCGATCCGCGTGGTGACGCACGACTCGTTTGCCGCCGGGGTGAACGATGACACCTTCGCCGGCTTCACCGCAGAGACCGGCATCGAAGTCGAAGTGTTTCCGGCGGGCGACGCCGGCGCCATGGTCAACCAACTCGTACTGACCAAAGACGATCCGATCGGCGATGTGGTGTTCGGAGTCGATGACACCTTCCTCTCGAGGGCGCTGGAGGCAGACGTCTTCACCGTGCACGAATCGAAGCATCTGCCGGACGTCGACCCGTCGCTACAGCTCGACCCCGAGCATCGGGTCACTCCCATCGACTTCGGCGACGTGTGCATCAACTACGACAAGGCCGAGGTCTCGATCCCCCCGAGCTCACTCGACGACCTCCTCACCGAGGACTGGACTGGAACCCTGGTCGTCGAGAACCCGGCGACCTCGTCGCCCGGGCTGGCCTTCCTCCTGGCGACCATCGCCGAGTACGGTGATCCGGGGTTCGAGGAGTACTGGCAGGGGCTTGTGGCCAACGGGGTGGAGGTGGTTGGTGACTGGGACACCGCCTACTACGCCTCGTTCACCCGATACGGGGGCGAGCGGCCATTGGTGGTCTCGTACGCATCGTCCCCACCCGCCGAAGTGGTTTTTGCCGAGGAGCCGCTCTCGGAGGCTCCCACCGGCGTGATGCTGGACGGGTGCTACCGCCAGATCGAGTTCGCAGGTGTCCTCGAGGGAACCGGCCGGGAGGGTCCGGCAGGCCAACTGGTCGACTTCATGCTGTCGCCCGAGTTCCAGGCGCAGATCCCTCTGACCTGGTTCGTGTTCCCCGCGAACACCACCGTTGAGCTGCCCCCGGAGTTCGTCGATCACACGACCCTCCCGGAGGCACCCGCCTCGGTCGATGCCGCCGAGATCGACACCAATCGCGAACGCTGGATCGAGACGTGGACCGACATCGTCCTCGGCTGACCCCGAAATTGCGTAGCTGAGTTGCATATGTGGAACTCAGCTACGCAATTTCGGTGGCGGTTGGCGGTTGGGCCGCTCGTGTTCGTCGCGGCGCTCTTCCTGTACCCCCTTGCGCGGCTGCTGGTCCTGGCTTTCGACGATGGGGGCGGCTTCGCCGAGGTGCTCTCGAACCCGAGAATCCGATCCTCGCTGTGGTTCACGCTGTGGCAGGCCACCGCTTCAACGATCCTCACTGTGATGGCGGCGCTGCCGCTGACCTGGGTGATCTCGAGATTCAGGTTCCGGGGTCGGGACCTCGTACGCGCCCTCGTCACAGTCCCCTTCGTGCTGCCGACCGTTGTGGTGGGGGTGGCGTTCGCCGCGTCCGGGATGTCGGGGTCGGTGGGCGGAATCCTGGCGGCTCACGTCTTCTACAACCTGGCCGTGGTGGTGCGAACTGTCGGCGGCGTCTGGTCGCGCCTCGATCCGGCGCTCGACCAGGCGGCGCGGACCCTCGGCGCGTCCCCGATCCGGGCGTTCCGCACTACGACGTTGCCGCTGCTCGCTCCGGCCGTAGCGGCGGCATCGGCGATCGTGTTCTTGTTCTCGTTCACGTCGTTCGGTGTCGTGCTCATCGTCGGCGGGCTCCGCCACAGAACGTTGGAAGTGGAGATCTACCAGCAGGCGATCACGTTCCTCGATCTCCCCGCCGCCGGAGCCCTCGCCGTGCTCCAACTGATCGGTGTGGTCGCGGTGATGACGGTGTACTCGCGGTATCAGGAGCGCCGCGCAGTCCGATTCCGAATGGTGGCGGAGACCGATGCCCTCATCCCCGTGCGAACCGGTCGCGAACGCGTGCTGGTGACCACGATCGTCGTCGCCACCCTGGCCGCCCTGCTCGCTCCCCTGTGGGCGCTCGTGAGACGTTCATTCGAAGGCGGTCTCGGCGGCTGGCGATTTCTGGGCGATCCCGGGCGGATCGCCATCGACCCCATGGCGGCGATGAGCTCCTCGCTGCGCATCGCCGCAGCGACGACGGTGATCGCGGTCGTCGTCGGCGGCATGGCGTCGGTGGTGATCGCGGCCGGTTCGGACCGGCTGTCCCGAGGGTTCGACGTGCTGATCATGTTGCCCCTCGGCACCTCTGCCGTCACGATCGGGCTGGGGTTCCTCGTGTCGCTCGGGTCGCTGAGGACGTCGTTCTGGATGATCCCACTCGCTCACGCACTCGTGGCCATTCCGTTCGTCGTGCGCGCGTCGACACCCACTCTCCGGTCCATCAGATCCGAGCTCAGGGAGGCAGCGGCCGTGCTCGGCGCACCACCCTCCAGGGTTTGGCGAGAGATCGATCTCCCGATCGTGGCCAGGGCGATGGCTGTGGGCGCCGGGTTCGCCGCGGCCGTGTCGCTCGGGGAATTCGGGGCAACCAGCTTCATCGCGAGGCCCGAAACCCTCACGCTTCCGACGATGATCTTCCGGCTTCTGGGCCGTCCGGGAGCCGTGACCTACTCTGCGGCGATGGCTTCGGCTGTGATCCTCATGGTCACGACTGCAGCCCTCATCCTTGCCGTGGACCGGCTCAGGTCGAACGAGGTCGGGAGCTTCTGATGGGGCTGGCAGTGCACGGTCTCGTCAAACGATTCGGCGCCAAGACTGCGCTCGCGGGCGTTGACTTGGAGGTCAACGACGGAGAGGTGCTGGCTGTTCTGGGGCCCTCCGGGTGCGGCAAGTCGACGATGTTGCGAGTGATCGCCGGGCTCGAAAGCCCCGATGCCGGGACCGTGCAGTGGGGCGGCGTCGACATCACCTCACTGCCGACTCATGAGCGAGGGTTCGGGCTCATGTTCCAGGGTTACGCCTTGTTTCCCCACCGAACAGTCGGGGAGAACGTCGGCTTTGGCCTCAAGATGCAGGGCGTGGAACGGCACGAGATCGAGGTCCGC
>Ga0224505_10000840_pt1 | contig 20684 bp, 19 predicted proteins | sample SF_Jan12_sed_USG_FD_169102 | JGI IMG/M metagenome (GOLD analysis project Ga0224505, IMG submission 169102) | Sediment microbial communities from San Francisco Bay, California, United States - SF_Jan12_sed_USGS_4_1 | ecosystem: Environmental > Aquatic > Marine > Sediment | place: USA: California... | reverse complement strand
GGATCTGTGGTCGTATCCATTGACGAAATCGTTGTGTTTCGAGATGTGTTTCGAGATGTGTTTCGAGATGTGTTTCGAGATGTGTTTCGGGATGTGTTTCGAGTTGCGATTCGAGAGTTCTTTCCCTGTGCCCGAGGCGGTGCGAGGGCGCGAAAACCGACCGTATACCTCAGCTTTACACACAAACTGCCCGTTCGTAAAGGGTTTCCGCCTGAGGTTCTAGTAGAGATTCAGGGTTATGGAGCTTCAGGGTTCTGGGATGGTTTCATCCGAAGTCGACTGCTCGTCGGGCGGCAAAACAGCCGGCTGGCCGGGCGCCATAACGGTGAGAACCGAGCCGGGTGCAGGTTCCGTGGCGATGAGAGCGGCCACTGCCAGAGCCTTTTCCCGGCCGTTCTCCCCCGATCCGAGCCGCACTTCGAATCCCGACACCCTGGCACTGAACATGTCGCCCACATGCCGCACCTCGGCGGATTCGGACAGCTCGGGTGGCAACGACGCCACGAACTCGAGAACACCCACGAGTTCGGGAGTCGGCTCCCCCTCCAACGCCGGCACGACCACCACCGGCCATCCTGGCTCCGGGCTGGTGGCTGGTTCGAGCCGAACACCGTCGGCAGCGGTCGCCCACCAACCACCGGCGTCCAAGACCCAGGCCACCGGGCGCCGCTCTTCGATCTCCACCACGACCGTCTGGGGCCAGCGCCGAGCGACCGAAACCGATGCCACCCACGGGTCCTCCCCGAGGGCGGTTTCGGCAGCCTCCGTGTCGACATCCATCATGGGTACCCCGGCCTCGATACCGGAAGCTGCCAGCGTCCCGGCCACATCCACTTCTCGACCGCCTGCGACCTCCACGTCGTGCACCGAGAGGAAGGGCGATCGGAACAACCACACGACCGCCGCCAGCAGGGCGGCGACAAACAACAGCCGCGTGAGCCGCCGAAGAGAGCGTCTCGCCTGCGTCTCCTGCACGGCCTTGCGGCGGGCGGCCATCCTCGGATCCATCCGCGTCACGGGCTCTCCCCTGTGAAACCGACGAACCGGATCTCGGGGCTCAGGTCCACGCCCGTCTCGGAGCGAACCCGAGTCCGCACGAGGCGCACGAGATCGAAGATGTCTTGTGCCGTTGCGTTCCCCTCGGCCACGAAGAAATTCGCATGTCTCGTCGACACCGAGGCTCCCCCCACCGACATTCCCTTCAAGCCGAGGGAGTCGATGAGCCGGCCGGCCGAGTCCCCCGGCGGGTTCTTGAAGACGCTTCCGGCGTTGAGCGTCCCGCCCGGCTGGTGCTCCCTCCGCCACCGGATGACCTCCCGCATCTTCGCTTCACCGGCGTCGACGGCACCCTCCTCGAAGCGGAACGCCGCCGCAACGACGACCTCGTCGTCCTTCAGATTCGAATGGCGGTACGACAGTTCGAGTGCTTCACCATCGCGGTTGTCCACACGGCCGGCGGAGGTCACCACGGTGGCCGTACACAACACATCGCGGGTCTCCGTGCCGTGACAGCCGGCGTTCTGGCGGACGGCGCCTCCTACCGAACCGGGGATCCCCACGTAGAACTCGAGCCCCAGCCGCCCCTCCGCCACCGCTGAGCGGGCCAGCACGGGCAGGCTCACCGCCGCTCCCGCCTGGATCGAGTCGGGCCTGTGGGTGATCTCGTTGAATCCGGAGGAGAGCCGGATCACGAGGCCGTCGAATCCGGCATCGGCGATCACCATGTTTGAACCCCGGCCCAGCACGGCTGTCGGCACACCTTCGTCGGAGGCAGCGCCGAGGACCCCGATCAGCGTGTCGAGGTCCGGGGGTTCGGAGAAGTATCGAGCCGCTCCGCCCAGCTTGTAGGTGGTGAGCGGACCCAGGACGACGTCGGTGCGAACGATTCCGTCACCCACGAGATCGGCCATGCCGGTCATCGCGACTCCACCGCCGCCAGTATCTCGGGTCCGAGAATCGTCACATCGCCGGCTCCGAGCGTGAGAATGAGATCGCCGGGCGTGGCGAGCGATGCGATCACATCGGGTACGTCCCCGAGGTGAGGCACGTAGTGCACGTCGGCTGCTCCGGCCCTCGTCGCAGCATCGGCGACGAGGGCACCGGTGATGCCCGGGATGGGTTCCTCTCGCGATCCGTAGACGTTGGTCACGACCACCGAGTCGGCGAGGGCGAGCGCCCCGCCGAACTCGCCCGCAAATCGTTGGGTCCTCGTGTAGAGGTGAGGTTGGAAGATGGCGATCACCCGCCGCGGCGAACGGGCCACCGCTTCGCGGATGGTGGCGGCCACCTCGGTCGGGTGATGGGCATAGTCATCGATCACGCTGATCCCGTCGATGGTTCCTCTGTGCTCGAATCGACGCTTCACGCCGGCGAATCCGGCGATTCCGGCCGCGCACCGATCGAGGTCGTATCCACACTCACCGAGCAGAGCCAACACGCCGCCGGCGTTCCTCACCATGTGCAGACCCGTGCGAGGGACCCGCACGAGAACCGACATCGTCCCGTTCGACAGTGTGAACTCCGAAGAGCCCACCCTCTCGACGACATCGGAGATCCGCCAGTCGGAACCAGCCCCCAATCCGAACGTGGGCACGCCGGTCCGGGCCGCGAGTTTGGCCGAGCCCGGATCGTCGGCACAGACCACGACAGGTCCGTCTACGCCGCGCACCACCCGGGTGAAGGCGTCCTCGAGATCCTCCAGCGTGCCGAAGTGGTCGAGATGCTCCGCCTCCACATTCGTCACCACGAGACCGCGGAGATGGATGTGCTCGAATGTCCCGAAGGCCTCGTCCACCTCCAGGACGAACAGGTCGTCGCGCCCGATGGCGGCGTTCGTTCGGAACTCCACCAGGTCGCCACCGACCACGAAGGTCGGCTCGGTGCCGGCGGCCCGCAGGGCCGTGATCATCATGGCGGTCGATGATGTCTTGCCATGCGTGCCGGTCACCCCGATGGTCGGCATGGTGGCGGACAATGCAGACAGGAGCCGGGGCCGCCGCCATGTCGGGATGCCTTGCGCCTGCGCCGCCGCGAGCTCAGGATCTCTGTCGGGAACCGCCGACGAGGCGACCACCAGGTCGATGCCGGCCATCGCCGCCGGGCGGTGACCGGACCACACGTCGAGGCCCAGATCACCCAAACTCTTGGTGGCCGGGCCGAGCCGTAGGTCGGAGCCACTGACCCTGTGCCCGAGGCCGGAGAGGATCTTGGCGAGTGCGCTCATGCCGGCGCCACCGACTCCCACGATGTGAATCCTCGAGTAGTCCCTCAGGTCATCCATGCAGGTCCTCCAGCGTGGCGGCGATCACGGTGGCCGCATCCGGTTTGGCCAGGCTCCGGCAGGCCGCCACCATCAGGGCGAGCCGCTCAGGCGAGAAGATGAGCGACGCCACCAGAGCACCGAGTTCCTCGAGACGGTCCTGTTCCAGCACCTCCGATGCTCCGGCCCGCCGGAAGGCGGCCGCGTTGTGGACCTGGTGATTCCCGGACCCGAACGCACCAGGCACGAGGATCGAAGGAGTGCCCGTTGCGGACAGTTCGGCGACCGCACCACCGGCGCGGGCCACCACGAGATCGCACGCCGCATAGAAGAGGTCCATCCGATCCTCGAAGCCGACGATCTTCCATGGCACCACCGAGTCGATGGACCGTCTGGTCAGCTCGTCCGCGTGCTGAGAACCGGCGAGGTGGAGAATCTGGATCGGTTGGGACGGCCACTCGCGAGCAACTGTGGTGACGGCGTCGTTGATGGCAGCAGCGCCCAAGCTGCCCCCGAACACACCGAGCACCGGAATCGCCTCATCGAGGTCATACCGGGCGAAGGCAGCGGACCTGAGGGAGTCTCGATCGAATGCTGCGATCTGGGCTCTGATCGGGTTCCCCACCCAGCGTGCATTCCGGATCCGCATCGTCTCGGCGAAGGCGCCGAACGACACGTCTGCCCAACGGGAAGCAACCGCGTTGGCCAGACCGGCTTCGGCGTTCTGTTCGGCGACCGCGAGCGCAGCACCGGTCCGCTTGGCAGCCCGGGCTGCGGGGATGGTGACGTAGCCGCCCAATCCGAGCACGGCTCCCACGTCCCTACGCCGGAACTCAGCCGCCATTGTCGAGATCGCCCTCATCACCACGGCCGGAATCCCCAGGTTGGCGAGGGAGAAGGAACGCTTCAGACCGCGCAGCTCCACGGAGAGGAACTCGAAGCCCTCGCGGGGATACACGGTGGCCTCCAATCGGTTGCCACCCACGTAGAGAATGTCGCGACGCGACACACCTCGCTCCACCAGGGCTTCACCAACGGCCAGGCCGGGGAAGACGTGGCCTCCGGTACCGGCGGCGGCGATGGCGTACGTCACCCCCGTGAGCCTCGCTTCACCTTCTTGGGGGCCCGGGTCGATGACATCGCGATGTTCATCAGCACCCCGATCATCGCCATGGAGATGGCGAGCGACGTCCCTCCGTACGAGACGAAGGGCAAAGTGACACCCGTGATCGGCATCACGCCCAGCACCCCTCCCACGTTGACCATCGCCTGAAATGAGATCCACACGGTGATTCCGATCGCCACCATGCGGGCGAACGGATCGATCGTCCGATAGGCAATCGTGAATCCGATGATCCCGAGGAGGGCGAACAGGGCGAGCACCACGATCGCCCCGATGAGACCGGTCTCCTCGCCGATGATGGCGTAGATGAAGTCCGTGTGGGCATTCGGTAGATAGAACCACCTGGCGCGGCTGTTCCCGAGTCCGGCACCGAACACCCCACCCGTCCCCAGCGCAACGTATCCCTGCACCAGCTGAAAAGCATCGCCCAGTGGATCGAGGGTCGGATCGAGGAAACTGGTGATACGGGACCATCGTTCCGTGCTCTGGCGGGCGATGATCAGAGCGCCGATGATTCCCGCCACGCCCGTTCCGAGGATGAACCTCAATGGCGCGGTCGATGCCACCAACACCCCCAGCGCGATGGCGCCGATGATGATCACGCCACCGAGATCCTCCTGGAGCATGACGAGGAACGCCACCAGCCCGACGTAGGCTGCGACCGGGGCCAGGTAGTGCCCGAAGTCGGCGAGCATCCGGTGCTTGCGTTCGAGTACCGATGCAAGCGCGATGATCACGGAGAACTTGGCGAGTTCGGTCGGCTGGAAGTTGACGGGACCCAGATCGATCCACGACGTGGCGCCGCCCTCGGTGTTGCCGGCCCCGAGCACCACGATCAGCATCCCGACAGTGAGAATGAAGACCGGTCCGGCGAGTTTCTTGTACCAGGCGTATGGCACCCGGGAGGCGATCACGAGCGCAACCGTTCCCAGCCCCAGACCCACCAGTTGCCGAATCAGGTAGTAATACCGATCGGCATCCTCCGACAGCGCCACCGTCGACGTCGCCGAGATGGTCTCGGCGAGACCGATGACCACGAGCGTCGCCACCACGAGCAACAGGGTGGTGACGAGCCGAGTTGTGGCATGCGCCCGCTCCTCGCTGGCCTTCGCCGCCGCCCGGATCTCGGTGATCGACGTGACCTTCGATGTCCGCTTGGCGGCCTTGGCCGATTTCGTCTTCGTAGTCGTCACAGGGCCCCTCCCTCCCTCGTCACAATGGCGCTGAACACCTCGCCCCGGTGCTTGTAGTCGTCGAACATGTCGAAGCTGGCGCAGGCGGGTGCCAAAAGAACCACGTCTCCCGGTGCAGCCGCCTCTGTGGCCATACGAACGGCCTCCTCCATGCTCGAAGCCTTCGAACCTCGCGGTCCGGCATTTGCGAGCAGGACGTCCGCGGACTCTCCGATCGCCACGACCGACTTCACGTTCGGCTCCACGGCGAGTGGCCCGATGTCGAGGCCTTTGGCCTGTCCACCGGCGATGAGGATCACCGAGGGATAACTGCGGATGGCGGCCAGAGCCGCGTGGGGGTTCGTCGCCTTCGAATCGTTCACGTAGGTGACCCCGCCAATCGTCGCGATGACCTGGCGGCGGTGTGCCCCCGGTTCGAAACTCCGCGCCACGTCTTCGACAGCGCCCGGAGCCGCTCCGCCGGCGACCGCGGCGGCGGAGGCCAGGGCGATGTCGAGCAGGAAGGCGTCGTCGGCGACTCTGAGTTCGGCGAGATCGAAGACGATCGAACCGCACACCAGCCTCCCGGTATCCCGATCGATCCCATATCCGTCTCCTGACACGCCGTCACGGGTGACCGACACCCTCCGGGCCGGCGCTCGATCGGCGAGTCGGACGGCGCCCGGATCGTCACCGGCGTAGACGAGAAGATCCCCGTCCTGCTGGTTCGTCACGATCCTCGCCTTGGCCTCGAGATACCGGTCGAACGAGCCGTGCCAGTCGAGATGATCCGGCGCAACGTTGGTGACCACGGCGACGTCGGGGCGGAAGCGCTCCGAGTAATGAAGTTGAAACGACGACACCTCGATCACCGCTGCGTCGATGGAGGTGTCGGCGACATCGGCGAGCGGTGTACCGATGTTGCCCACGGCCGGCGCGTTCAGGCCCGATGTGGTCAGCATCCGGGAGATGAGGTCGGTGACGGTCGTCTTTCCGTTCGTGCCGGTGATCGCGATCACCTTGACCCCGGGTGAGAGGTGACGCCAAGCGAGTTCGATCTCGCTCCACAACGTGACGCCCGACTCGAGGGTCTCGACGATCGGCCGCTCGCGCTCGGGGATGCCCGGGCTGGTCACGACCAGGTCCACACCATCGAGATTGAGTGGATCCCACTTGCCCCCAATGGTGCCGAATCCCTCCATCATGAGCTCGAGGAGCGAGTCCGGCCGCTGGTCGTAGACCGTGACCGAATGGCCGAGCCGGCGGGCCAGCCTGGCGGCGGCGACACCGGAGACGCCCGAGCCGAGCACAAGCGTTCGGGTCATTGCAGCACCCCCGCCTCCCGGAGGAAGTCGGCGTAGAAAAGTCCCAGGCCGAGCGCCACGCCGGCCCCCGCAAGGATCCAGAACCGGATGACGATCGTTGTCTCCGGCCACCCGAGCATCTCGAAATGATGGTGGATCGGTGCCATCCGGAAGACGCGCTTGCCGAACGCCTTGTACCAAACGATCTGAAGGGCCGACGAGAAGGACTCGGCCACGTAGAGTCCGGCGATGATCACCAGCAGCAACTGAGTGTTGGTGAGGATCGCCATGGCGGCGAGCAGCGCACCGATGGCGTTCGATCCGACGTCACCCATGAAGATGCGCGCAGGTGGGGCATTCCACCACAGGAATCCGAGGAGCGCCCCCAACATCGCTGCAGCCAGGATCGCCACCTCGAACGGATCGGTGGCGGCTCGATAGAGGGTTGATGTGGGGTCGGCGTTCTGGGTGTTCTGCCAGAACCCGATGATGATGTACGCCCCGAACATGAGCGCGGCGGAACCCGACGCCAAGCCGTCAGCTCCGTCTGCGAAGTTGGCGCCGTTGGCGAACCCGGTGATCATCAGCAACACGAGCGCCGCGAACAACACCGGCCCCAGGTCGAGACCGAGTGGGCGCACGAAACTCAGGGCGGTGGACACGCCGGCGAGGTGCGCACCCCAGGCGAACAAGATGGCGATGGCCAGCTGGCCCGAGTATTTCGCTTTGATGCTCAATCCCAGCGATCGCTTTCGCGTGTGCTTGGTGTAGTCATCGAGAAACCCGATGACCGCCATACCCACGAATGCCAGAAGGGCGAGGAGGCCGCCCGCGTAGAACGGATCGACCTTGAACGTCAACCCGCTCGTAGGCGTCCAGATCTTTATGTGAGAGATCACATAGGCGATGACGACGGCGACTACGAAAAGCGTGCCGCCCATGGTGGGCGTTCCCTGTTTGTGGTGGTGTCCTTCCACCTCTTCCTGAATGAACTGGCCGATCGACCGGCGCCGGAAATACCGGATGGCGACTGGCATCCCGAAGATGGAGATGCAGAGTCCGATCGCCAGTGCCACGCCGAGAGCGATCACGAGCGAGCCCCTCTGACCAGCGCAAGCTCCTCGCGGGCGACAGCCCGATCGTCGAACGGGTGCTTCACGCCTGCGATCTCCTGATACGGCTCATGGCCCTTCCCCATGACGAGGATCGTGTCACCGGGGCGCGCCTCTTCGATGGCGCGCCGGATGGCGTGCCGGCGGTCCTCGATTCGCTCTGATGCCTGGGTGACGCCACGTTCCACGTCATCCATGATCGCAGCAGGCGGCTCAGATCTCGGGTTATCCGATGTGATGACGACGAGGTCGGCCAAGGATGCGGCCCGGCCCATGAGAGGTCGCTTCTCCCGGTCTCGATCCCCTCCCGCCCCGATCACGGCCAGCACCCGTCCGGGGGTGAGCGGTCGAGCGGTGGCGATGGCGGCTTCCACCGCCGCAGGGGTGTGGGAGTAGTCGACGACGATCACGACCTCGTCGTCACCCGACACCACTTCGAACCTGCCAGGGATCGACGGGAGCTCGCGGAGTCCGTCGACGACGGCGTCCCATCCAGTGGTCGGCGCACAACAGGCAGCCGCTACGAGGGCATTGGCGATCGAGAACGAGCCGGCGATCGGTAACTCCACCCTTGCGACGGGGTTCCCCTCGGCCTCGATGACGAAGGTGCTCCCCCGCATGGACATGTCCGCCACCCTGGCGGTGATCGCGGCCTCGTTGTGCGTCGCGCTGACCGTCACCACATCATCGATCGAGCGCGCCAGTTTCTTGCCCCACTCATCGTCTACACACACGATCGCCGTTTCGCTCACAGCGAACAGCTTGGCCTTCTGCGCGAAGTAGTCGTCCATGTCGGCGTGGAAGTCGAGGTGATCCTGACTGAGATTGGTGAACGCACCAACAGAGAACGTGGCACCGCCGACGCGCCCCAGAGCGAGAGCGTGGCTCGAAACCTCGACGGCCGCGATCGTCACCCCACCGTCCACCATGGCGGCGAGGATGCGCTGGAAGTCGCTCGCCTCGGGCGTTGTGCGCTCGGTGGCGACATCGGTGTGCCCGATCCGCACACCGATGGTCCCGATGACTCCGGTGACCTCGCCCGCGGCCCGCCCGATCGCCTCGATCATGTGTGTGACAGACGTCTTGCCATTGGTACCGGTCACACCGATCAGCGTGAGCTTCGAGGAAGGATCTCCGTGAACACGTGCTGCGAGAGGTCCGAGCACCGCACGAGTGTCACCGACGACGATCTGGGTGACGTCGACGTCCATCTCATGGTCGACGACCACCACATCGCAACCCGCCGCGACGGTCTGGTGCACGAAGTCGTGTCCGTCCCTCGTCATCCCACGAACGGCCACGAACGCCGTCCCTGGGCCGGCCGCCCGGCTGTCGTGGGTGACGTCGGTGACCGTGATTCCCGGGTCGCCCACCACCCAGCCGCCCACGTGCCTGGCGAGAGCATGGGCGGTGTCACCCTGGGACGGCATCCGGGGTCACACCCATCCGCTGGAGTGCAGTTTGCATCACTTCCGAGAACACAGGCGCTGCCGCCAACCCACCAAACCGGAGGGAGAAGTCCGGGCTGTCGAGTACGACGGCGACCACCACCTTGGGGTCGTCGATCGGTGCCATCCCCACGAAGCTGGCGATGTTGTCGTCGTCGGCGTACGTCCCGTCTGGAAGCAGCTTGGATGACGTCCCGGTCTTACCACCCACCGTGTAGCCGCTGACCTGGGCTTCGGTGCCCGTTCCCTCCTCGACGACTTTCTCGAGCAGGATCCGCAAGACCCTGGCGGTGTTCTCGGAGATCACCTGCTTCGACTCGACGTCGACGCGATCTCCGCCTACGTCCGAAACGAGGTGCGGTTCCACCCACACGCCATCGTTGGCGACGGCTCCGTAGGCGGCCGCCAACTGCAGAGGAGTGACCGCCACCGAATAGCCGATTGCGGCCGACGCGAGACACGTCGAACAGCTGGGGTCGACCGAGATCTGACCTGAGGCCTCACCATTGAAGTCGACACCGGTGGGCCTGCCGTAGCCGAATCGCTGCATATAGAGATCGATGGCGCCCTCCGGGAGCAGCGATGCGATTTTTATGGTCCCCACGTTGGAGGAGCGGGTGAAGATCTCCTGCACCGTCATGTCCCGGGTCTCGTGCTTCTCCGAATCCCCAAAACAGCCACGGATGTCGTCGTCATCGGAGCGGCAGGCACCTTCGTTGATCTCGATCTTGTCTCCGACGTTCCCGATCACGGTGTCGAGGTCGACCGCCCCCGTCTCGAGGGCGGCGGCCAGCGTGATGAGCTTCTGGGTCGAACCAGGTTCGTACTGCTCACGGACGACGGCATTCGAGAACGTTCCCCCGCCGACCACGGTTCGCGCCACCGGGTCGTACGACGGGACCCCTGTGAGGGCCAGGATCTCGCCGGTCTCGGGTTGGTATGCCACGACCCAACACGATGCCGCACCGGTCGTGTCCACAGCTTTCTGGCACGCTTCCGTGGCTGCGAACTGAAGGGGCGTGTCGATCGTCGTCACGAGGTCGTCTCCCGGGATAGCCGGAATCTTCTCGACCGGACCCTGCGGGATGTTCGGCCCACCCCGAGCCCCTCGCTCGTACAGCAGCCGCCCTGCAGTTCCCACGAGCACGTCGTCGTACACTCGCTCGAGCCCTTCGAGGCCGTTGCCGTCGATGTCGGCGACACCCACCACCTGGGCTCCCACCTGGCCCGTCGGGTACATACGTTTGGGCTCTTTCACCGAATAGACGCCTCCAATGTCTGCATCGATCACGGCCTGGGCGACCTCGGGATCCAACTGACGGGCGAGATAGACGAACCCGGTACCGTCGGCGATCGCATCGGCGAGGCCAGAGCGGAGCCGGTCCACATTGGCGCCGGTGAGGATGGCAACCTGCTGGGCGACCCACACCGGATCGTCGAGCTCCTGGGGGACCGCATAGAGTGTCACACCGTCGATGCTCAATGCCAACGGGTCTCCGTTGCGGTCGAGGATGCGTCCCCGCGTCGGCTGGAGTTTCTCCTCACGGACTCGCTGATCGATGCCCTGCTGCGTGTATTCGGCGGCGTGGACGACCTGGACGGTGAACAGCCGGAATCCCATGCCGATCCACACCGCCGACATGAGCACGGCGAGGCCAATGATCCGCAGGCGAGGCGGGTCGAGGCGTCGGGCGGCCTTGAGAGCCGCCACCGTTCACCTCCGACGCCGGCGTGGTGGCGGATCGATATCCGCCGTCACACCGACGTCAGCGCAACGTCGGATGAGCACGTGGCTCACGGTTGGCCTCCCATGGCGACTCCGGCGTCGGATTCAACCATCAGGTCAGGCGTGTCATCCAATCCTTCGACGAACAGAACCTGGCGTTCCTCGGGGTACACGAGGCCCAGTTCCTCGGCCAGCGGGCCGATGCGGGTGGGGCTGGACAGTTCGGCGACCTCGAGCTGCAGCAGCTGGGATCGCTCTTGTTCCTCTGCGATTCTGCGACCGATGTCGGCGAGCTCGAATGCGCCGGCATCGAGCGACGTCCGGGCAAGGACGATGCCGAGCATCGAGGCGACGACGACGATCGTGAACGCGACGAATGGACCGACATTGGGGCGCCGCGACGAACGGCCGCCCACCACTCTGAACCCGGTCCTGACCGGCTGGGCGGAACGAAGCGGACGGGCGGTCATGCCGCGACCTTGCGAGCGGCGCGCAGTTTCGCCGATCGAGCTCGCGGGTTGGACTCAACCTCCGCGCTCGACGCTTCGAGAGGGCGACGCGTGAGGAGCACCAGTTCGGCGGCGGCTCCACATCCGCACACCGGGAGCCCGGGCGGGCACACACACCCTCGGGCCCCTTCGGCGAAGCGGCGTTTGACGATCCGGTCCTCGAGAGAGTGGTACGAGATCGCCACGCAGACCCCGCCGGCGACCAGCCTACGAACGGCGGTGTCGAGCCCGCGTTCGATGGATCCGAGCTCGTCGTTCACGGCGATGCGGATGGCCTGGAATGTCTTGCGCGCCGGATGCCCCGGCTTGCGCCTGGCGGCGGCCGGTACGGCATCGGCGACGACCTGAGCGAGGTGGACCGTGTCTCCGATCGGCCGGGCTCGGACGATTGCCCGGGCGATGCGGTCGGCATGGGGCTCTTCACCGAAGCGACGGATCACGCGAGCGATGTCGCGAAGGCTCCAGCTGTTGACGACATCGTCGGCCGTGAGCCTCTGACTGCGATCCATCCGCATGTCGAGGGGACCCGCCGCCCGATACGAGAAACCACGTGAGCCCTCATCGAGTTGGTGCGATGACACGCCGAAGTCGAACAAGACACCCGAGACGCCGGAGATTCCGCGTGAATCGAGGAGGTCGCCGAGGTCGCCGAAGTCGCCCGCGATGAACTCCACGCCTGCGGCGGGGATGTTGCGGGCTGCATCCGGATCTCGGTCGATCGCCACGATCGTCACGTTCTTTCCCAACTCCCGTTTCAGTAGCTCCGTGTGTCCGCCTCCGCCGTAGGTGGCGTCGACGACCACTCCCTCGTCGATCGGTCGAAACATCTCGACCACCTCGTCGGCCATGACCGCCCTGTGGTATTCCCGGTCCTGGCTCATTGCCAGCCCCCCGGGCGCTGGCACCAACGTGGAAGCGGGCGGAGTCAGGGGCCTTCCAATTGGTTCCGGGGGGCTGGCGATGAGTCAGGCATCGCAACCGATCAGTCTTCGAGGTCGTCGCCCTCCTCGTCGTCGGCGGTGAAGTCGGCCTCGCCACGCTCCTTGTCCTCCGCGTAGCGAGTGGGATTCCACAGTTCGACGTGGTCGTAGAGACCAAGAACCTTGACCTCCCCGCCGTCGTTGAGGTCTGCGTAGGTCCGGAGCTCGTTCTTGAGGAGCAGCCGGCCGGCCTTGTCGAGGCCCTGCTCGTCGGCGCCTGAGAAGAAGATCCGGCGAACCCGACGTCCGGTCCGTGAGTTGGGCATGGCCATCACTTCGGATGCCTTCTGCTCGTAGGCCTTCCGGGTGAATACGAGAAGCTGGTGATCTTCGCCTTTGGCGACGATGCAACCGTCCGAGAGGGCGTCGCGGAACCGGCGGGGCAACACGACCCTGCCTTTGTCGTCCAGCGAGTGGGTGTCCTCTCCGAGAAACACTGTGATTCGTTCCTGCCCGTCATGTCCGTTTCCTTGGCGCTCGCCGGGCGACCCACCTGACGCGATGGCGCCGCCCACTCCGAGTGCTGTTGTCCTCCTGAGTCGACACTATGCCCCACTTTCACCCACATGTCAACACTTTCCCCCACTTTCCCTCCACTTCGACCCAGAACGACACCATTTCGGGCGCACGTCACTCACGTCGGGCGGATGTCAACGGGTTTCACGACGCCGGCGGTCAGGGCACGACACTCGATATCGGGGCGGCCGGCCCTCTCTCGACGCTGCCCACAGCCGCCCACCGGCTGCCGCACGGACGAATGTCACCGGGCCGGTCTCAGCCGGCGGCCTCGAGCATCAGATAACGGGTCCAGCTGGGGTCGATGGCGCGCCCGGCGCTGGCGTAGATCCAGCCGTGGCGGCGGGGGGCTTGGGGCCGGCGAGCAAGAATCAACCCGGCCTCGGCCGGCAGCCTGCTCCCCTTGCGAACGTTGCAGCGCCGACAGCACGCGACGACGTTGTCCCAGGTGTGCTGGCCGCCCCGCGAACGCGGCAAGACGTGGTCGATACTCTCGGCCGGACCCTCGCAGTACTGGCACCGGTACTCGTCCCGCCCAAAGACGGCGCGTCGAGTGACCGGGACGTTCCGCTGGTACGGGACGTGGACGAACGAAGTCAAACGCACAACCGATGGGATCTGCACCGCGGCGCGCTCCGAACGCCACACCTCGGACCGGTGCTCCAGTGCGATCGCCTTCCCCCGAAACACGAGAACGAGCGCCCGCCGATCGCTGACAACCGACAGTGGTTCATGACTCGCGTTCAGAACGAGAACACCTGGCACGAAACAGCCTCCGAGCCGGAAGGATAAACCGGGCCCGAACCCGGCGGAGGAGGAAAAGGGTCTCAGCCCTCGAGAGTGCGCAGCGCTCGTTCGGTGGCCAGGTAGAGAGCATCGTGCAGGAGCGGTCTCGCCACTTCCACCTCCACCGCCACCTGCGATCCCCTGCGTACGAGCAACGTCACGACCCGCTCACCGTCGAGTTCGTGCATCACCACCGCCACCCGATCCGGGCGTCCTATCCCGTGGAAATCGGCAACCACTTTCGCCATCGCTTCCGCGGCTCCGATCGGGGACACGTCCGAAGACGCCTCGTACTGGCGGCCCTCACCCGAGATCGAGATGATGAGACCTTTTCCGCCCTGCAGCACACGGATTCTCGGAACGTCCGTCGGCGGGATGCGGCCGTTGCCCCGGTCGACAGGGATCACAATCGGCACGTCACGCTGAATCTCCCCCACAGGCGGCAGGCCGCCATCGGAGAGCGCATAGAGATTATCGGCGTCGGCCACCTCGGCCACGATCGCCGGAGCATTTCGACGCGACCCCAGCTTCCAGCCCGGGCGCCGGGAACGAAGGCCGTAGGTCACCAGCACCTGGCGGATCTCTTCGAGGACTCCCGCCTCGTCGGCCCCCGGCGTCACCTCGACCTTGATCGCGTCCACACCATCGTCGCTCAACTCGACCCGAATGGAGGCGACTCCGTCCACCGACCGAAGACGATCCTCGAGACCGATCATGAGCGGACCTTTCGCTGACGACGACTCCATGCCGCGAACTCCGCGAGATCACCTTTGTGCACCGGTGCTGATCCCGATCCGTAGGCGGTTTCCCGCCTCCAGGCCAGGTGGGCCGAGGACGGCAGCGGAAGGAACGGGGGGCGAGCCCACCAGTGGGAACGGCGGTGCGACCAGGCGAGGCGAATCAACTCCGGCGACACGCCGATCAGGTCGGTGGCATCACTGTTGTGAGCAATCTCCGGAGCACGATGTTGAGCATCCATCACGCCGTCACATCCCCATCTTCTCTTCGTCCCCTGTCGCAACAGCCGCCGACCCGGCAGCCGGGTCGCCCGACCCAAGATTGGCCGGAGCGGTGGTTCCGGTTCACCCCGGCGGTCACACCGGGCGGGTCACCCGACTCCGAAACCTCGCGAACTCTTCCACTCTCGCGTACGTTCAAAAGGTTACTCGGGAGTTGCGATCCCGCCAGGGGTAGAGTTTTCGAAGCGAGATCGGGAGCAACAGGTGCAGCAAGTGGACGGTGAGAGAATCGACTGGTTCGCCGAGCGGTTCGAACGGATCGCCGGGAACGTCGAGAAGGTGATCCAAGGCAAACGTGCCGTCATCAACCAGGTGTTGATGTGCCTATTCGCCGAAGGGCACGTCTTGGTCGAGGACGTGCCGGGTGTCGGCAAGACCGCCCTGGCCAAGTCGCTGGCACGTTCGATCGACTGTACGTTCAACAGGATTCAGTTCACACCCGATTTGCTGCCATCCGACGTGACCGGTGTCTCGGTTTGGGACCGCCAGCGGAGCGACTTTCAGTTCAAGCCGGGAGCGATATTCGCAAACATCGTCGTCGGCGACGAGATCAATCGGGCATCGCCCAAGACGCAGGCCGCGTTGCTCGAGGCCATGGAAGAGCGACAGGTCACCGTCGATGGCACCACTCATATCCTGGCGGAGCCTTTCATGGTGGTAGCCACCCAGAACCCGCTGGAGCACGAGGGGACCTATCCGCTCCCCGAGGCCCAACTCGACCGCTTCATGATGCGGGTCAAAGTCGGTTATCCGGATCGCGCCAAGGAACTCGAGATGCTCGAGACCCACGCCTACCGCTCCACCTATCACGAACTCCAGCCGGTGGTCGGCGCCGAAGACGTGAACATAATGATCGACATCGCACGTCAAATCCACGTGGACGCATCGGTGAAGGCCTACATAATCGACGTGGTGGGGGCCACCCGTGGGCATGGCGAGGTCCTGCTCGGTGGGTCCCCGAGATCGGCGCTGTACATCCAACGTGCCGGACGGGCGCGCGCCGCCCTCGATGGACGTCCGTATGTGACTCCCGACGACGTGAAGGCGATCGCCCTGCCCATCCTGGAACACCGGATGGTGCTTCGACCTGAAGCCCACATGCGAGGGCTCAGGGTCCAAGAGGTGGTCGATTCGGTGCTGCGCAGCCTGGCGGTCCCTTCGGCGACGCGATTGGCCACGTGAGGCCAGAATGCTGACCGATCGAGGGTGGGCGGCGACCGGGGCGGGAGCAGCCCTCGTCCTCCTGTGGATGCTCCTCGGCGAGGTCGAACTGCTCGCCGCCGGTGGCATCCTCCTGACCGCCGCCATCGTCGCTATCGCGTTCGTCCGCAACGTCCGCCCCGAGGTGTCCATCGTGCGCCACCTGTCACCGGCGATGGTCCACGAAGGCGATCGGGTCACCGTCGACGCTCTGGTCTCGAACCGGCGCCGGAGATTGCTGCGAAACGCCTCCCTCGTCGACGATGTCGAACGGCTCGGGACCGCCGAGTTCCAGATCGGCGCTCTTGGCGGCGGCGACGTCGCCCATGCCGCCTATCAGATCATCTGTCGTCCCCGGGGCGTCTATCGGGTGGGCCCGGCGGCCGTCGAAGTGTCCGATCCATTCCGGCTGGCGGCCGTCAGGGCGGGCGATGCGAGGGTGGACCGGCTCATCGTGTATCCGGCTTCCGAAGAGCTCATCGGGTTCCCGACGACGAGAGGTCGCGACCCGTCCACTCATGCATCTCGGCCCGAGTTCAGCCATCGTGGAGGCGAGGACTTCTACACCCTGCGCGAGTATCGGCAGGGCGACGATCTCCGGTTCGTGCACTGGCCCTCATCGGCTCGGCGTGACGAGCTGATGATCCGCCAGCTCGAAACCCCGTGGCAGTCCCGCGCCCTCGTCCTGCTGGACCTACGGCGCGGCGTGTACGAGAGCGAGGCCTGTTTCGAGAAGGCGGTCAAGGGCGCCGCGTCGATCGTCCGCTACCTCGCCGAGTCGGGTTTCGATGCCGATCTGTGGGCCGGAGGGACATCGACCATTCGAGTCGCCGACTACCCCCAGGCCATGGAGGCGCTGGCCCTGGTCGACTCGGCCGACCACCTCGATCTCCGGGCCGCGGCCGGTCGACTTGCCGGCGTGGGTCGGGGTGGGGCGCTGGTGTTGGTCACCGGAGTTCCAGATCACGTGCTCCTGGAGGTACACAGATTGTTTGGTCGGGAATACGGCACAACCGTTGTCATGACAGCGGCCGAGACGACATCCTCGAACGAGGCAGCGTTTCACCGTGCTGGTGCGACGACCGTGAGAGTCGCCCCCACCGATTCTTGGGCGGAGGCGTGGACGAAAGCGATGGATAGGTCATGGGGATCGGTCTCAGCCGGCTGACAGGGGTGCTCGCCATCGGGCTCGCCCTGCTGCGCCTCGGCAGGCTGCTGGAGCCGTCCGTGGAAGGCGCTCCCTGGCCGCTCGTACTGGTCGGCGCCACGGTCCTCGGGGCACTCATCACTTGGGCGCTCCGCTCGGTGGGGGCGAGCCTCGGCGCCACGATCGCGGTCCACGCGCTGACGATCGCGCTGCTCGCGAGTCGGATACTCGCCCCGGGAACGCTCATCGCCGGTCTGCTTCCTGGGCCGGCTGCGATCGCCGAGATCCGCACCCAACTCGGGATCGCGGCGGAGCTGATCCGATTCGGAGCCGCTCCCGTTCTGCCCGTCGCCGGCCTCCTCGCAGTTCTCGCGCTGTTGTTCTGGGTTCTGGGCTCGCTCTCTGCAACCGGGAGGCCTCTCCTCTCCACGATGCCGGCCCTGGTGGTGTACCTGCAGTTCGCCACCCTCGACCGGCGACCGCCCGGGTCGGGCTGGATCGCGGCGTTCGTCGTCGTGGCGGCGGCCGCCTTGGTGAGCCTCACCCCGGCCACCACCGCCTCGGTGGGTCGGGCCCGGGGCCGCGACGGCGAACTCCTGGCGCGCCGCTCCCCCAGCGTGCTCGTCACCTCGATCACGGCGGCTGCGCTGGTCGGGTTGACCGCCTCAGCCGCCCTGGCCGCCTTCATTCCGGAATCGGGCCTACTCTCCTGGCGGACCCAGTCCGGGATCGGGTCAGGCCTTTACGGAAGCGGGTCCTTCAACCTGTTCGTGGGCCTCCAGCAGTCGCTCGTCGATCTGAGCGACGAGCCCATGTTCTATGCCCGGCTGAGCGAGTCGGCACCCACCGACCGCGGTATCTACTGGAAGCTCATCACCCTCGACACCTTCGACGGCCAATACTGGAGGCCTTCTCAACAGACCTTTGCCAAGGGCGGGGAGCCACGGTGGGAGAATCCCGAATGGCAGTTCCAAGGTCCGACGACCCGGATCGCCGCCACGGTCCGCATCGCCGGTCTCAAAGGTCAGTACCTACCCACGTTGTACTCCCCTATCGGCCTCTCATCGGATGAGGCTCTGATCTCGGAGAGCTTCCGGGTGCGCGAGGACGGCTCGGTCGCCGTAGATCTGCAGGCGATCGACAACTGGACCTACCAGATCGACGCCGACATGCCGATCCCCGACGTCGATTCTCTCGCCACTCGCAACGGCGAACTGTCGCCCATCTTCGCCGAAGCCAACGCCGCCGGAGTGGTACGGGTCTCGCCGTCGGAAGCACCGGTGTCGGAGCGTCCCGAATCCATCTCGACCTACCTCACCCTCCCAGAAGGTGTTGCCCAAGAGGTGCGGGAATTGGCGCGAGTGGTCACCTCCGGCGCCACCACCGGATTCGAGCGGGCGCTGCTCCTCGAGGCCTTCTTCCGGGATCCGGAGATCTTCACGTATTCGACCGACGTGGACACCGGACACACCACACTCGACCTCGAAGAGTGGTTGACGGACGGGGCCAGTCGCAATTACCGAACCGGGTACTGCGAGCAGTTCGCCACGGCCATGGGTGTCATGGCCCGCACCCTCGGAATCCCGAGCAGGGTGGTTCTCGGATTCACGCCTGGACAGCCCGAAACCCAGGAAGACGGTTCGGAGGTGATCGTCGTCAGGGAGCGGAATGCCCACGCGTGGGTGGAGCTGTGGATGGATGGACAAGGCTGGGTCCGGTTCGACCCGACGCCGCGCTCGGACGGCATCAACCCCTCGACCACCAACTCGGAGATCGGCGCAGACCTTCGCCGGTACATCCCGGAGAGCGACGGCGTGGCCGGCCAAGGGGCCGGGGCAACCCAGTCCGCACTGCCCGACCGCATCGACGAGGGCGAAGAGCTCCCCGACACGGGAGCCGGCCTCGGTGAGGGCGCCGCCGGGGACTTTCCGATTCCGTTGGGATGGATTGCAGGAGTGCTCGCTCTCGCCGCCGCCATCCCGATCTACAAACTGATACGACGCAAGCGGCGGCTGGCCAGGATATCCCGGGGTGAGGTGGACGTGGCCTGGAACGAAATCATCGACCGGCTCTCGGACCTCGGCGCCGGCATCGACCCCGCCCATACACCCATCGAGATCGCCCGCAGCGAGTCACACGACCTGTTGCCGCTCGCACACCTGTATTCGGCGGCCGCCTACGGGGGCCAACGCTCGGTCGATTGCCTCGACGAGTTCAAGCGAGCCGAGGACGGCCTGCGCCGGCGGTACGAGGGGCGTCGCTGGCGGACAAGCTATGTCAAGATCGACTCGCTTCGCCGCTGATCAGCCTTCGGCGGCGAGCTCCTCGTTCACGTCGTCTTCGACGCGGCGAAGCATCTCGAGGAAAGTGCCCCGATCCAGTTCGAACCTGGACACGTCGTCCTCAACGGCACGAGTGATCTCGTCGATCGCCACGAAGAACGAGAGCTGGCCCTGACGGAGGGCGTCGAGGAGCTCTCCGTCGGAATGGGCGATCGAAAAGATGGTGGACCCGTCGGTCACGAGCTTCACGTTGGCGAGGTGGTCGTCCATGGCGCCGTTGCGACGGAGGTAGTCCCACGCCCTCCGGACCCGCTGTAGCGACATGCCGTTGTCGAGGAGACTCTTGACGACCCTGAGGGCAACGAGATCGCGAAAACTGTAGAGCCTGCGGATACCTGGGCGCCCACCCGTGTTCTGGATGGTTGGGCGCACCAGCGCCACGCGATCCCAGTATCGAAGTTGGTGGTGGGTGCATCCGGTGAGCTTGCATGCCTGCTGTGCCGTGAATCCGTCCCGCAACGCCAACCTCTCTCCTCCGTGCGCCCACGGCTGTGCCCGGGCCAAAAAACTGTTACGTCGGCCAGGTCTGCGGACCCGCCGGGGGCGTCACTCTAGCCAGTCGATCGATCAGCCCCGCCGGAAGCGGCGGAACATTCTCTGACGATTTTCGATCGGGACCGCGACCTCCTCCTCGACCGTGCCGCGACGAGCCTGAATGGCCTGCACGAGAGCAGTGGCGGACACCACGAGGAGCAAAAACCCGACCAGCGCCACGGCCGTGTTCATCGTGAAGAAGAGAAGCACGCTCACGATGCCGGCGACGGCACCGACGGCCGGAAGGCGAATTCCGAACCGGGTCGTCTTGTCGATGTTGCGGACGGCGTGCGCGAGATCCGGATCCTCTTGATAGAACTGACGCTCTATCTCATCCAGTATCTGCTGCTCACGGTCGTCCAGCGGCATCCGTACACCTCATAGGCGGACTCGGTAGTCCAAGGCTGACTGGCCTCAGTATACGGCGCGATGATACTCAGTGACCACGCGATCTCGGATCGTTGACGATTTTCGAGGCCCGATCGACGATATCGCCCCCGAAGCGGT
>Ga0224505_10000838_pt1 | contig 20738 bp, 20 predicted proteins | sample SF_Jan12_sed_USG_FD_169102 | JGI IMG/M metagenome (GOLD analysis project Ga0224505, IMG submission 169102) | Sediment microbial communities from San Francisco Bay, California, United States - SF_Jan12_sed_USGS_4_1 | ecosystem: Environmental > Aquatic > Marine > Sediment | place: USA: California... | reverse complement strand
GCGGGCGTCGGCGGCAGTGAGGCGGTGCAGGTCGAGCCGGGCCTCGCTCTCGTAACGGCCCTGCTTGAGCCGGCGAAACACGCCGTTCTGCACGCCCGGGCGCTTGAACTCCAGCACATACCAGGCATCCAGCGGGGCGATCCCGCCCTCGGTCAGGGTGTTGCGGTCGCGCGCGGGGTCCTGCACCGCGGCCTGCCGGCGCAGTTCCTGCGAGGAATCCCGCTCCGCCTGGGCTTTGCCGCGCACCGCGACGCGGGGGGCGCGCTTGAGGGGCACCACATCCGCCATTTCGTCGAGAAATACCTTGTCGTCGTCACCGGCCATACTTACACCCCGCCATGAGTTGGCTATTATAGCCCCTGGCAAAACCGCGTAGTATGGTCTGCGTATGACAGCACCTGAACAATGGCTGAAAACCTGCCCGCTGTGCGGCGGCGACAACCGCTGCGCGATGGCCGCGGGACGACCCGTGGACAGCTGCTGGTGCGCTGCTGCCACTATCAGCGCCGCCGCCCTGGCGGCAGTGCCGGCGGAGTCCGTCGGCAAGCGCTGTCTCTGCCCGGCCTGCGGCAGCAGTAAAGGAGAACCTCTTGATGAAAGGTAATATCGCCCACGGCATCGGCTACCTGTCGCGCGGCGCCGGCATGCTTAAACACCCATCGCTGCGCCTGTTCGTGCTGATCCCGCTGCTGGTGAACATCGTTATTTTCGGCAGCCTGATATGGTATGGCCTGAGCTACCTCTCCGCGGTGATGGAAGGCTGGCTGGGTAAAATCCCCGAGTGGCTGAATTTCATCAAGTGGATTATCTGGCCGCTGGTGGGACTGACGGTAAGCCTGGCGACCGGCTATGTATTTACCGCGGTGGCCCTGGTGATCGCCTCCCCATTCAATGCCCTGCTGGCGGAAAAGGCCGAGGAACTCATCACCGGCAAACCGGTGAACTCACTGGAGGGTCTGGGCGCGGCGCTGGCGGCCGTACCCCGCGGGATTCTGCGGGAGTTGTCGAAGCTGCTGTATTACCTGCCGATGGCGGCCTTTGTGCTGGTGATGTCTTTTATCCCGGTGCTCAACGTGGTGGCGCCGGTGCTGTGGTTCCTGCTGGGGGCGTGGATGATGAGCCTGCAGTTTATCGATTACCCGATGGACAACCACCAGCTGAGCTTCGCCGACGTGAAGGAGGCGGCCCGGGCCCGGCGCCTCAGCAGCATGGGCTTTGGCGGTGTCGTGGCCCTGTGCACAGGCATCCCGGTGGTGAACTTCTTCGTGGTGCCCGCCGCGGTGGTGGGCGCCACGCTGTTGTGGTGCGAGGAACTGAAGCCGTAGCTTCGGCAGTAGCTAAACCAGCCACTCTGCCGGCGGGTGGGTACACTCCAGCCGCGTTCCCAGCAGCGCCTCCAGGTCGGGCAGCAGGAACGCATCGTCCTCACTGGCGAAGCTGATCGAGATCCCGGTGGCGCCGGCGCGACCGGTGCGGCCGATACGGTGCACGTAATCTTCGGGGTCCTCCGGCAGGTTGTAATTCACCACATGGCTCACACCCTCCACGTGGATGCCGCGACCGGCGACATCGGTCGCCACCAGCACCTTGATCTTGCCCTGCTTGAACTGCTCCAGGGTGCTGGTGCGTTTGGCCTGGGGTATTTCGCCGGACAGGATACCGGCTGCCACACCTGATTTGCGCAGGCGCTCGTGCAGGCGCCGCACCTGGTCGCGGCGGTTGGCAAATACGATCACGCTGGTGGCCTCTTCGCTGCGCAGCAGGTTGTTCAGCACCCGGTAGCGCTGTTCGCTGCTGACCAGGAACACCTTCTGGTCAACGGAATCGGTGGCCACGTGGTCGGGCTCGATTTCGATGGTGATGGGCTCGTAGGTCCACTGCTCCGACAGGTTGATGATGTCCTGGGTAAAGGTGGCCGAAAACAGCAGGGTCTGCCGCACCTCCCGGCGCGGGGTGGCCCGCACGATGCGCTTCACCTGGGGGATGAAACCCATATCCAGCATGCGGTCCGCCTCGTCCAGCACCAGTATCTCCACGTGGTCGAGGTAGAGGTCGCGGCGGCTCATGAAATCCAGCAGGCGGCCCGGGGTTGCGACCACCAGGTCGATCACCGTGTTGTGCAGGCGGTTGAGCTGCTTCTGGTAATCCATACCGCCGATCAGGGTGGACACCTGCAGGTCGGTGTGCCGGGCCAGGTCCTCCGCATCCTGGGCGATCTGCATCACCAGCTCGCGGGTGGGGGCGATTACCAGCGCCCGCGGCTCGCCGACGAAGCGCTCGCCCTCGATCGGGTTGCACAGCAGGTCGTTGAAGATGGTAACGAGGAAGGCCGCGGTCTTGCCGGTGCCGGTCTGGGCCTTGCCGATGGCGTCATTGCCCTGCAGCGTGTGCGGCAGGATCGAGGCCTGGATCGGCGAGCAATACTTGAAACCCAGGTCCGCGATGGCATGCATCAGCTCTTCGCGCAGGCCCAGGTCATGGAACCGGGTCTGGCCCTCCAGGGGATCGACCTGGAACTCGTCCAGGGACCAGGGTGTCACATCCGGTTTCGCCTTGCCCCCGCGCCGCCGGCGCTTGTTACCCTTGTCGTTGCCGGCATCGCCGTCGTGCTGCGCCCCCGGGGAGGCCTTGTGTGAAGGCTCGTGCCGGGGCGGGGTTCCATGGCCGGAATTGGCCGGGCTGTGGTCCTGGGAGGCGACGCCCTTGCCGGCGATACGCCCTACTAAACTCTTGATCAATTGTTGACTTCCCGTGACTGCTCAAAAAACGCGCTAGTCTACCATTGTCGGCGGGAAATAGGTGAGCCCTGATATCGCCCGATATCGGCCCCGGGCGGGCCCTCAGCCCCGGTCCGGGACCAGCCTCGAAAGGTAGTAATCCAGGCTTAGGTAGCGCCCGCCACCGGTGAAAAACAGGCTCAGCAACATGATGAAATAGGTGACGGCGAACTCGATCCCGTTGTTGAGCACCACCAGGTTGCCCTTCTCGGTTAGCCAGGCGTAGTTGCCGTGTTCCATCAGGATATCCCTGGCGCTGCCGAGTCGCACCGCGATTTCGGATGCGCCCGAATCGGCTATCGCGGCCCAGCCGTAATCCCAGTGCACCGCGAAAATGGCCACTACCATGGTGATCATCAGGGGAACCGCAATCCAGCGGGTAGCCAGGCCCAGTAACAACAGCAGGGCACCGATGACCTCGGTATAGGCGGCGAGGTGGGCCAGCAGCGCGGGAAAGGGCAGGCCCAGGCCCCAGTCGGGATTGCCGAACCAGTCTATCGTCTGCTCCATACCGGCGATCTTCCGGGTGCCGGCAATCCAGAACACCGGCGCGAGGTACAGGCGGAAGGCGAGGGGTACCAGGCCGTCCAGGCATTGCAGGTGCCCGAAAATCGCGTCGTGCAGGCGGTTATAGCACCGTACCAATGTATTCATGGACCAATCCCCTGTAGGCTTGTGCTGTCTGACAACCGAAACAGGCAAAAGTTTTTTTTGCCGGCGCGCTCGCAGCGGCACCGGCGCAGCCACCCCAGCGCGATCGATAATCATGCATTCACACAAAAGACCTGCAATCCTGGCCGAAAGTCGCGCCCTGCTGGCGCTGGCCTGGCCGATGGTCGTCGCCCAGCTGGCACAGGTCGGCACCGGCGTGGTGGACACCATTATGGCCGGGCACTACAACGCCACCGACCTCGCGGCGATTGCGATCGGCTATAACATCTGGCTGCCGCTTTACCTGTTCGTTATCGGGGTCAGCCTTGGCGCGACCTATATCATCGCCCAGCACGCCGGCGCCGGCAGGGCCGTTGCCATTCGCGACTCCCTGCCCCAGGCCCTGTGGCTGGCCCTGGCACTGGGGCTGGTGGTGGGGCCCATATGTTTTGGCGCGGCGCCGCTGCTTGCGCTGCTGCAGCTCGATGCGCCCACCGCCGCCAAGAGCCTCGCCTATATGCAGGCGGTGGCATTCGGCCTGCCTGCGGCTGCGGTATTCGAAGCCCTGCGTTGCCACAGCCAGGGCATCGGGATCATGCGCCCCTTCGCCGCGGCCAGCGTGCTGGGATTCCTGGCCAACATTCCGCTCAATTACGCCCTGATGTACGGCCGCTGGGGACTGCCCGAGCTGGGCGCCGCCGGCTGTGGCTGGGCCACCGCGCTCTCTATGTGGCTGGGGGTGGCGTTACTGGGCTTTTACATGACCCGCGCCGAGGGCCTGAAGGCCTACCTGCCACCGCTGCGACTGGTGGCGCCGCGCCTGGCGGTGATCGGCGATATCGTCCGCCTGGGCCTGCCCCTGGGCGCCACCCTGTTCGTGGAGATCGCGTTCTTCTCGGTCATCGCACTGTGCATCGCCACCCTCGGCGATATCGCGATGGCCGCCCACCAGGTGGCGTTCAGTATGTGGGATGTGGTGTACATGCCCCTGGTCAGTTTCGGCTCGGCCATGGCGATCCGGGTGGGGCACGCGATAGGTTCTGGCGATCGCGCCGCGGTGAGCTTGTCCATCCGCTGTGGCATGTCCATGACGGTATTGGTCGGCCTGCTGGGCATGACGCTGCTGCTGTCCTCCCCCGCGTTCCTGGTGAGCCTGTTCACCGGCGACCGGGACATCGCCGAGGTAGCCGTCATCCTGGTCCGGCTGGCCGCACTGTTCATCGTCATCGATTCGGCGCAGGTGGCCGCAAGCTATTGCCTGCGGGCCTTCAAGGACACAAGGTTCGCGTTCTTCGCGCTGTGCCTCGCCTACTGGCTGATCACGCTGCCCCTGGGTTACTGGCGCGGCATTATCCATGCGGACAACGCGCTGGATGGTACCGTCGCCTTCTGGCAGAGCCTGATCGCGGGGATAGCCGTCACCTCGGCATTGGTGTTCCTGCGCCTGGCCTGGAACCTGCGCAAACCGATCTCACCCGCCTGACGGGGCTACTGAACGAGATTTCACGATCAGCATCGGGGCAGACAGGCGGCTCTATTCAAACACTCCGGCAATCTGGCAATATCGTCTCTGGATTGCCTATACTCTAATCGACCAACTGAGGGTACTCCCATGAAATTCAGAACCTTTAACCAGAGCGCTGCGCTCGCAATAAGTCTTTCGGTAACCTGCCTGGCACCGACCGTGGCGCTCGCACAGCCGGAATCAGTCGCCTATTCGGCCGACTTTCTATTCGAAACGGCCGACATGGCGCAAACCGGCAGGGTTTTCAACAGCCCTGGGAAGGAGCGCCGGGAGAGCGTCTTCAAGGATGGACAGACACTGACCACCATCCGCCGCGACGACCTGGGCAAAATGTGGATGCTCATGCCAGATGAGCATATGTATATGGAAATTTCGGCGGGCCAGCAAAATGCTTCCGGCATGAAAGCTGAGAGTCCGGCAGACTTCAAGACGGAGATGACCGAGGTCGGTCCCGAGATGCTGGATGGCATTGCAACCACCAAACACAAGGTGATTATGACCGATGCAGACGGCACCAAAATGGGAGGCTTCTGGTGGACTACCGCTGAAGGAATTCCGGTCAAGATGGACATGCTGGCCATAGACCAGGGCGACAAAATACGCCTCAAACAGCAGCTGAGCAACATTGTGCTCGGCGAACCTGACCCCGCCCTGTTCGAAATCCCCCCCGGCTATGAAAGCATGATGAGCATGGGAATAGAGAGCGCGATGCCAAGCATACCGGGCGCAGAAACCATAAAAAACTTACCCGGCATAAAAAGTATTTTTAACAACGACTAGGACGGCACTTCGATGAATCCAATACGGTTTTGCGCGCTGCTAAGCCTGGGTTTGCTGGCGGCGTTACCGGTGCGGGCGGATGATGTCTGCTCAGCGCAAGAACATGCCTCCGCCGATGCAGTTCTGTCGCGCGCCCGTGCGGCTGAAAGCAGGGGTGACCTCGGGGCGGCATTAAACCTGGCCGACAGTAGCGAGCTGCGCGCCTGCGGCGACGGCGCGTCCGCCAAAGCGCTGGTCAGAAGCGCCAGCGGGCAACTCGGCCGCAAGGCCGAAGCGGATGGCCAGCTGCAGGCAGCGTTCGATTACTTCATCAGGGGAGGCTGGCTCGATGACGCCAGCCGGGTCGGGCTCAAGCAGATGGCCGCCGAACCTTCCAACTTCAGGCTGGCTTCCGACATGATGACCTTTATGCGGGAAAACGGTTTTAGCGACGGCGCGGGCAAAATACGCGGCAACGCGCAGCAGCAGGCGCAACAGGCGCTGGCCGAGGAAGGCCGCGATTTCGCGGTCCGATCGCCCCGGCTCGACTTGCTGGAAAAGGCCCGCAACTGGCTGCAGTTGTCAGATGAGCCACTGACACCTATCGAACAGCGGGCGCTGCAGCGCGCCGACGCATACCTGGCGCTGGACTATGCGTTCGCGATGGAGCAGGCCTTGGCTTATTACGAGTTTGCCGGCCATGCGGACAAAACCGAAGCGGTGCGAGCCAAGGCGCGCCGGCTGGCGGATCAGCTGGCCGACGGCGACAACTGGGCGGCTGCAGTCGAGCTCTATCAGATCGCCGGAGATTCAGAACGGGCCGACCAGCTGGCCAGCCAGCGGGAAGCAAAGGCGGCTGACACCGAGAAAGCTCGCAAGTCCGAGTTCCAGAAGGAACAGGACGACCTGGAAAAGGAGCTCGGCCTCTAAAGGCTGTTATCGGCATGGCCGCGCCCGCAGGGCTGCCTGGTCCTGTTCCGGGGTGGTTGCTGCGGAATGCCCTTCGCTGTTTTTAGTTGCTGCCGGCCAGCCTCGGAAGGCCCTTCAGGCGCGCAGGTGGCCGCAGTCGGGGCAGTCCGCCCGGGGAGGCAGGGCCAGCCGGCGAATGTCCATGCTGCGCAGGTCCAGCAGCAGCAATGTTCCCCGCAGCGGCTCGCCGAAGCCGGCCAGGATTTTCAATGCCTCCATCGCCTGCAGGGAGCCCAGTACGCCTACCAGCGGCGCCAGCACCCCGCTCTCGCTGCAGGTCGCGGCGGCGACGTCGGCTTCTTCGGGGTACAGGCAGCGATAGCAGGGGCCGCCGCGCACCGGGTCGAACACGCTGAGCTGGCCCTCGGCGCGCACCGCCGCCGCCGAGACCAGCGGCACGCCGGCGGCGATGCAGGCGCGGTTGAGGGCAAAGCGCGCGGGGTAATTGTCGGTGGCGTCCACCACCAGGTCGACCCGCGCCACCAGCGGCGGCAGCTCCACCTCGGTGAGCCGGCGCGCAATGACCTCCACCGCGACCCCCGGGTTCAGTGCCGCGATCGCGTCCGCCGCGGAAGCCGCCTTGTTGCGGCCGATATCGGCATCGCCATGGGCGATCTGGCGCTGCAGGTTACTGATTTCGACCGCGTCGCCGTCGGCCAGCAACAGGGTGCCGACCCCGGCCGCCGCCAGGTAGAGCGCCGCCGGGCAGCCCAGCCCGCCCAGGCCCACCACCAGCACCCGGGCCCGCAGCAGGCGCTCCTGTCCCGCCACGTCGAAATCGTGCAGCAGGATCTGCCGGTTGTAGCGCAGCAACTGCTCGTCAGTCAGGCCTTTTTCGCCCGATACGTCGTCACTCATCGCGATAGAACTCCCCCGGTGATGCGCTCCAGCCCCGCCAGGTCGGTGCGCGTTGCGACCTGCCCGAAACCGGCGTCCCGCAGCAATGCCCGCACCGCCTCGCCCTGGCTGTAGCCGTGCTCCAGCAGCAGCCAGCCGCCCGGTTGCAGGTGGGCGGGCGCGCCGGCCGCAAGCTGCGCGATATCTGCCAGGCCGGCATCCGCCGCCACCAGTGCCGCGGGCGGCTCAAAGCGCACATCCCCCCGCTGCAGGTGCGGGTCGGCGCCGTCGATATAGGGGGGGTTCGATACCAGCAGGTGGAACCGCTGCCCGGCCACCCCCCGGTACCAGTCGGAGCGGGAGAACCGTACCCGTTCCAGTGCCAGTGAGGCGGCATTGAGCCCGGCCACCGCCAGCGCCTCCTCGCTGGCATCCACGCCCGACACCTGCCAACCCGGTCGCTCGCTCGCCAGCGCCAGGGCGATGGCGCCGGAGCCGGTGCCGAGGTCAAGCACCCGGGCATCCGCGGGCAGGTCCAGCTCAAGCGCCCAGCTCACCAGGGTTTCAGTTTCCGGGCGGGGGATGAGGGTGTGCCGGTTGACCGCAAGTGACAGGGACCAGAACTCCCGCCGTCCCACCAGGTAGGCTACCGGCTGGCCGCGCCGGCGCTCGGCCAGCAGTTCATGGAAATGTCGGGTATTAGTTGCGGGAACCTCGCGCTCCGGCCAGGTATACAGCCAGCTGCGGGGCTTTCCCAGAGAGTGGCACAGCAGGATTTCCGCGTCCCGCCGGGCGCTGTCTCCCGGCAGGTCGTCGCCGCTGCGCAGCAGCTCCTGGACCGTGGCCATCAGCTGCCGGCCAGGGCCGCCAGTTGGTCTGCCTGGTACTCCTGGCGCAGGGGGCCGACAACCACGTCGAGATCGCCCTCCATGATTTCCGCGAGCTTGTACAGGGTGAGGTTGATGCGGTGATCCGTCATCCGCCCCTGGGGAAAGTTGTAGGTGCGTATCCGATCCGAGCGGTCCCCGGTACCGACCAGGTTGCGACGCTGCTCCGCCTGCTCTGCCGTCGCCTTGTCCTGGACACTGCTGAGGAGCCTGGCCTGCAGCAGGGACATCGCCCGGGACCGGTTCTTGTGCTGGGAGCGCTCGTCCTGGCATTCCACCACTATGCCGCTGGGAATATGGGTGATGCGCACCGCCGAGTCGGTTTTGTTGACATGCTGGCCACCGGCTCCGGAAGCGCGGTAGGTATCGATGCGCAGGTCGCCCTTGTTGATTTCTATCTCGTCCACTTCCTCGGGCTCGGGCATAACCGCCACGGTGCAGGCGGAGGTATGAATGCGCCCCTGGGATTCGGTTTCGGGCACCCGCTGCACCCGGTGCGCGCCGGACTCGAACTTCAGGTTGGCATAAACGTCGCGACCCTCCACCCGGGTGATGATCTCCTTGAAACCGCCATGCTCGCCGGGGCGCTCGGACAGCACCTCGACCTTCCAGCCCTTGCGCTCGGCATAGCGCGAGTACATGCGGAACAGGTCGCCGGAGAATATCGCCGCCTCGTCGCCACCGGTGCCGGCGCGAATCTCGAGGAACACGTTGTGGGAGTCCTGAGGATCCCGCGGCAGCATCAACGCCTGCAACTCGATCTCCAGCTCAGCCAGGCGATCACCGCCGGATTCCAGCTCCTCCCGCGCCATCTCCCGCACTTCCGGGTCGGCGTCTTCCAGCATCTGCCGGGCTTCCTCCAGGTCGCGGCTGATGCGGCTGTAGAGGCCGTAGCATTTGACCACGTCCTCCAGTTCCGAGTACTCGCGGGAAAGGTTGCGAAACCGCTCCTGGTCGGCGATGGTCTCGCCGTCGCTCAACAGGGCCGATACCTCCTCGTGCCGGTCCGCCAGGGTCTCCAGCTTGGTTAACAGCGAGGGCTTCATTGCAACGTGTGTCCGGGCTTTTTAGTCTCCGGCGCGGGCAGGCCTATATCGAGGTCCTCCTCGTCGCCGGTGTCGTCATCCTCCGGTACGAGCTCAGGCTGGTGGCCCGGCGCCAGGCCGAGCAACTTGCGGGCGTGGGCCAGCACGTCCTGGCGGCCCTCGGCACTGGCCTGGCGCAGGCCCGTGGTGGGAGCGTGAATCAGCTTGTTGGTAATTGCACGGGCCAACTGGGTGGCTATCCGTTGCGGGTCCTCCCCGCGGGAGAGAGCGCGCAGCGCGCGCTGGAGCTCGAGTTCGCGCATCTGCTCCGCCATGCGGCGGTAATCTTTCACCACATCGACCGCGGCCAGGCTGCGCAGGTCTTCCATGTAAAGGTTGATACCGTCGGCGATGATCTGGTCCGCCTTGCGCGCCTCCTTGTGGCGGCTGCGCATGTTCTGCTCGACGATTTCCCGCAGGTCGTCAACGCTGTACAGGTATACGTCCCTCAACTCGCCGACCTGGGGCTCGATATCCCGCGGCACCGCGATATCGACCATCAGCATCGGGCGGTGCTTGCGCGCCTTCACCGCCTGCTCCACCGCGCCCTTGCCGAGAATGGGCAACTGGCTGGCGGTGGAGGTAATGACGATATCGGCGTCCAGCAACTGGCCGGGTATCTCCGCCAGCAACACGGCCTCGGCGCCGAATTTCTGCGCCAGTTCGCGGGCGCGGCCCAGGGTGCGGTTGGCAATCACGATGCCGTTGACCCCGGCCTCTACCAGGTGCCGGGTCACCAGCTCGATGGTCTCACCGGCCCCCACCAGCAGGGCATTGCATTGTTTCAGGTCGGAAAAGATATGGCGTGCCAGGTCCACCGCGGCATAGGCCACCGAGACCGGGTTCTCGCCGATCGCGGTGTCGGTGCGCACCCGCTTGGCAATGGCGAACGCGCGCGGGAACAACCGTCCCAGCTCGCTGCCGACAGTGCCGGACTCGGTCGCCACCGCATAGGCGGACTTGAGCTGGCCAAAGATCTGGGGCTCACCCAGCACCATCGAATCGAGCCCGCTGGCCACCTGTACAATGTGCTGCAGGGCCTGCCGGGCCTCGAAGTGGTAGGCCGACTGGCGCAATTCCGCGGCTGACAGGTGGTGGTAATTCGCCATCCAGTCGATCAACTCCAGGGCCTTGTCCGCGGCGTTCACGCTTTCCGGCGCGATGGCATAAATCTCGGTGCGGTTGCAGGTGGACAGTATGACGACTTCTTCCACCTGGCACTGTTCACAGGCGTGCCCCAGGGCCTCTCCCACCTGTTCCGGGGCAAAGGCAACCCGCTCGCGCACCTCGACAGCGGCGGAGTTGTGGTTGATTCCCAGGGCGATCAGGTTCATGTCGGTGGCTGGTCTCTTGAGTCTCTCCGGGCTTTTTCCGGACTGTCCGGATGTTTTCCCGGGGCAACCGGGGCGGTCCCCGGCCCCGGTTAAAACCGGCGCACATTAGCATAACTGGAATAAATTACCCGTGATTTTAGCAAGTTAGGCGACAAATGACAGCGTAACCCGGGGCCGGCCGGGGCCGCCCTTCACACTCGCAGCCACCCGCATTCCGGGCGGTGGGTTTCGCGCGCTGTCTATGTCATCATATGCGCCTTCTTTGTGCTGGATTCGCGCTGTAGCCCACTATGTTCCGTTTACTCCTCACCGGCGCCGCCTTTGGGCTGCTGCTGGCCTGTGCCAGCCAGCCGCCGGTGGCCACCGAAACCGCTCCCGCCAAAGCGGCAGCGGCTGCCGTGACCCCGGCGGCCAAACCGCCGGAGCGGGCCTTCCCGGATGACAGCGTCTACCCGCTGCTGGTGGCGGAATTCGCCCTGCGGCGGCGCGCCTACGACGTGGCGCTGGAGCAATACCTCGAGCAGGCCCCGAAATTACGCGATGCCGGGGTCAGCGCGCACACTACCCACCTGGCCCAGTTCATGGCACAAGAGCAGGCGGCGCTGGAGTCCGTGCAGCTCTGGATCGAACTGGAACCGGATAATACCGAGGCCAACAACACCCTCTCGCTGCTGCTGATCCGCCAGGGCCGCCCCCTCGAGGCGATGCCCCATATGGCGTTGCTGGCGAGCAAGGGAGAGAAAGTAAATTTCCCGGCGCTGCTGAGCGGCTTCCAGGACCTCGATACCCAGCAGCGCGAGGCGCTGGTCGCCGGCATCAACGAACTGGCGGTGCAATATCCCCAGGACGTGCAGCTGCTGCTGACCCAGGCGATGGTCCTGGCCGAAACGGAGCAATTTGACGCCGCCCTGGCGACCCTGAAGCAGCTGTTCAAGCTGGAACCCGACCAGAGCCAGGCGGCCATGCTGGAGGCCAGGATACTGCTGGCGCAGCAATCGCCCGATCCCTACGCGCGCCTGGAGCGGCTTCTCAAGGACAACCCCCAGGACAAACAGATTCGGCTGCAGTACGCGCGGCTGCTGACGGCCACCGACATGGAGGCGGCCCGGGAACAGTTCGAGCTGTTGTCCACCCAGTCGCCCCGGGATGGCGAACTGCTGCTGTCGCTGGCGCTGATCAGCCGCGAGACCGGCGACGACGAGGCGGCCAAGGCCTACCTGCGCCAGCTGCTCGCGCTGGAACAGCATGTCGATGAGGCCCATTACTACCTCGGCCGCATCGCCGAGGACGGCGACGACCTGCCCGCCGCCCTGTACGAGTACGCACAGGTCGAGGACGGCCGGGAACTGCTGGTGGCCACCAGCCGGGCCAGTGCGATCCTCATCGAACAGGGCCGCCTCGATGAGAACAGCGCCCGCTTCGAAAAACTGCGGGCGGATCACCCGGAACGGGCCGAACAGCTGTACAGCATAGAGGTGGACCTGTTGAGCCGCGGCGATCAGCTCGATGCAGCCTCCCGGGTGCTCCGCGAGGGGCTGGCGCAAATGCCCGACTCGACATCCCTGCGCTACGCCCGCGCGATGCTGGCGGAACAACAGGGAGACCTGGCCCTGATGGAGAGTGACTTGAGGGCCATCATCGCCAGGGAACCCGACAACAGCACCGCGATCAACGCGCTGGGCTACACCCTGGCCAACCGCACGCAACGCTATGAAGAGGCCTATGCCCTGATCTCACAGGCGCTGGCGCTGCAACCCGGGGAACCGGCGATTCTCGACAGCATGGGCTGGGTTCTGTATCGGATGAACCGCCTCGACGAAGCGCTGGACTACCTGACCCGCGCCTACGCCGCCTTCCCGGACCCCGAGGTCGCGGCGCACCTGGGTGAGGTGCTCTGGGTCTCCGGGGACACCGATAATGCCTTGACGGTGTGGCAGGGCGCGCTGCGCAAAGACCCCGGCAACGCGGTATTGGCCGAGACACTGGAGCGACTGCAGGTCACCACCATCGAAATACCGGTGCCAAAGGACAGTGTGCTGCGCCAGGACCCGCTGGAGCCCGCCCCCTGAATGCCGATGCCCGGTAAACTGCCACTGGCCAGCGCCCTGCTGGTCGTGTTCCTGGCCGCCTGCGCCGGGCAACAGCCGAAAACTCCCGCGGCCGCCAGCTGGGAGGAACACAGCGCCCGCCTGCGGGAGCTCACCCACTGGACCGCAGAGGGCAAGATCGCCCTGCGCAGTGCGAAGCAGTCGGAATCCGCGTCCATGCGCTGGCTGCAGGAGGGCGCCGTCAGCCGCTTAATCCTCAGCGGCCCGCTGGGAGTGGCCGCCACCAGCTTTTACAGCGACGGCCGCTCCCTGGTCATCCGCCAGGGCGAGGATGTGACAACCTGGGACCTGCAGAGCGAAACCGCGATCCTGGAGCGGGAAACGGGCTGGGACCTGCCGCTGCTGGCCCTGCCCTACTGGATCAAGGGCATGCCGGCACCCGACCTCGATGTGCAGGGCAGTGAGCCCGGACCCGACCCAGCCCTGCTGCACATGCTGCGCCAGGATGGCTGGGAAATACAGTACGAGTCCTACGCCGACTACGGCAGGCTCACGCTGCCCACCCGGCTGCAACTGCGGCACAATGACTCTACCCTGCGACTGGTCATTCGCGACTGGCAGGTGACACCCGACTGATGGCATCGACCCTGACCCTGCTGTCGCCGGCCAAGCTCAACCTGTTCCTGCACATTACGGGCCGGCGGCCCGATGGTTACCACGAGTTGCAGACCCTGTTCCAGTTGCTGGACTGGGGCGACTGGCTGGAGTTCACACCCGGCGCCAGCGGGGAGATAAGCCTCGCGGCCCCCGGGCTGGATATCCCCCCGGCCGACAACCTCATCTACCGGGCGGCCAGATTGCTGCAGGACGCCGCACCCGCCCGGGAGCTGCCGGGAATCCACATCCGCGTGGACAAGCGTATTCCCGCCGGCGCCGGCCTGGGGGGCGGCAGCTCCAACGCGGCCACCACCCTGCTGGCGCTGAACCGGCTGTGGCAACTGGGGCTCACCCGGGGCGAGCTGCAGGCCCTGGGTGCGACGCTGGGAGCGGACGTGCCGGTCTTCGTCGGTGGCCACACGGCATGGGCCGAGGGCATAGGCGAGGTGCTGACCCCGGTGGACCTGCCGGAACGCTGGTACCTGGTAATTACGCCCGACTGCCACGTTTCCACCGGGCAAATTTTTTCCCACTTGCAATTGACACGCAACACCGCTCCGATCAAAATGGCGACCTTTTTTGAGGGGTACTCCCGGAACGACTGTCAGGAACTGGTGAGGCGCCTGTATCCCGACGTCGACGCGGTATTTGGCTGGCTTGAGCGTTTCGCCCCGGCCCGCCTGACCGGCACCGGGGCCAGTGTTTTCGCAAGTTTCGGGACCGAGGCGGAAGCCGGGGCAGTCCTGCGACAACTGCCGCAGCGATGGGCGGGGGTGACAGCCAGGGGGCTGAACACCTCGCCGGTTAACGCTTACTTATATTGACCCAAAAGTTTATTGGGGTGTCGCCAAGCGGCAAGGCACCAGGTTTTGATCCTGGCATTCGGAGGTTCGAATCCTCCCACCCCAGCCATACAGCGAGGCTCTGCTGGCGACCCCACGACGGGACGACAGCCCCGGGCCCCAGGGCCGAAAGGCTTTGAAACGCCAGATAGCATTGGCCCAAAGGTAGTGCACAGTGTCCTCAAAAATGATGGTCTTCTCGGGTAACGCCAATCCCGAGCTCGCCCAGAAAGTGGCGAGCAGGCTTTACCTGTCACTGGGTAAGGCACTCGTGGGCAAGTTCAGCGACGGCGAAATCACCGTGGAACTGAACGAGAACGTCCGCGGCAAGGATGTGTTCGTCCTGCAGTCGACCTGCGCACCGACCAATGACAACCTGATGGAACTGATCGTGATGATCGACGCCCTGCGCCGGGCATCGGCCTCACGTATCACCGCGGTGGTGCCCTACTTCGGCTACGCCCGCCAGGACCGCCGGGTGCGCTCGGCCAGGGTACCCATCACCGCCAAGGTGGTGGCCGACATGATGGTTACCGTGGGCGTGAACCGGGTGCTGACCGTTGATTTGCACGCGGAACAGATCCAGGGTTTCTTTACCTGCCCGGTGGACAATATTTACGGCTCGCCGGTACTCAATGACGATATCCTGGCCTGCGATTACGATAACCTGATGGTGGTATCGCCGGACATCGGCGGTGTGGTCAGGGCCCGGGCCATCGCCAAGCAGCTGAACGAGGCGGACCTGGCCATTATCGACAAACGCCGCCCCAAGGCCGGCGAAGCCCAGGTGATGAACCTGATCGGCGAGGTGGCGGGCAGGACCTGCCTGCTGGTGGACGACATGGTCGACACCGCCGGCACCCTGTGCAAGGCCGCCGATGCGCTGAAGGATCACGGGGCGGCCAAGGTGGTCGCCTACTGTACCCATGCGGTGCTGTCGGGCAATGCCCTGGAAAATATCCGGACTTCCCAGCTCGACGAGCTGATAGTCACAGACACGATTCCCCTTAGTGCCAAGGCGCGGGAAGTCAGCAAGATACGGCAGCTCACCATAGCTGGCCTGCTCGCTGAATCAATGCGCCGCGTGGCTAACGAGGAATCAATCAGCGCGCTGTTCCAGTAGGGACAGCGTTAACAGCAACTCATTACCGGGCCGGTCGCAGGCAGGGTAATGATTAATCAAAGGAGTCATGACTATGTCTGACCAATTTGAACTACAAGCAGAAGTACGAGAGGACCTGGGGAAAGGTGCGAGCCGCCGCCTGCGTCGTCTCGCCGACCTCGTTCCGGCCATCATCTATGGCGGCGACAAGGATCCCCAGCCACTTACCCTGGTCCGCAAGGACCTGGAAAAGGCGCTGGAAAACGAGGCCTTCTACTCTCACGTGCTGACCATCAATATCGGCAAGGAGTCGCAAAAGGCTATCCTCAAGGACCTGCAGCGCCACCCCGCCAGGGAAAGCGTCATGCACGCGGATTTCCTGCGAGTGGAAGCGGGCAAACCGATCAAGGTGCACGTGCCGATTCACTTCATCAACGAAGCCAGGGCACACGGCGTGAAGACCCAGGGCGGTATCGTCCAGCACCAGGAAACGGATATTGAAGTCCAGTGTCTGCCCAAGGACATCCCGGAGTATATCGAAGTCGATATGCTCAATGTCGCGATCGGCGACATCATCCACCTGTCGGACATCACCCTGCCTGAAGGCGTCACCTCTGTTGCCCTGGCCCTCGGCGAGGACCACGACCTGGCCGTCGCCTCAATCATCGCACCCAGGGGTGCGAGTGATGCGGAAGCAGGCGAGGAAGGTGGTGATACCGGAGCGGCTGATGCTGCTGGCGCAGAAGGCGACAGCCAGGACTAAACTCCTGGCTGCAGGCGGCACTTGTTGACTGCAATCAAGCTGATAGTAGGCCTGGGCAACCCCGGTAGCGAGTACCGGGGGACCCGGCACAATGCAGGCGCCGACTTCATCGAGGAACTGGCTCGCACCAACGGCGGCTCCCTGCGCGCCGAAGCCCGGTTTTTCGGCCTGGCCGGCCAGCTCACCCTGTCCGGCCATGACCTGCGCCTGCTTATCCCGACCACATTCATGAACCGCAGCGGCAAGGCTGTTGCGGCCATGGCCACGTTCTACAAGATTGCGCCGGACCAGATACTGGTGGCCCACGACGAACTGGATATACCCCCGGGCAGCGCACGCTTCAAACGGGGCGGCGGCCACGGCGGCCACAACGGCTTGCGGGATATCATCCCGGCCCTGGGCAACAACAATGATTTTTACCGCCTGCGCATCGGCATAGGCCACCCGGGACACGCCTCCAGGGTGACGGGCTACGTGCTTGGCGCACCGTCGGCGGAAGACCGCCTGCGGATCGATGCAAGCATCAGCGAGGCCATCGGCGCTTTACCCCTGCTGCTGGATGGTGACGAGACAAAGGCGATGACCCGACTACACAGCTTCAGCGCCGCTTGAGCTGACACACAGGCTATTTACAAAGGGAAGTTACATGGGCTTCAAATGCGGAATCGTCGGCCTGCCCAATGTGGGCAAGTCCACCCTGTTCAACGCCCTGACGCAGGCGGGAATAGACGCGGAAAACTTTCCCTTTTGCACCATCGAACCCAATGCCGGTGTCGTTCCGGTTCCCGACCCGCGCCAGACTCGCATCTCCGAGATCGTCAAGCCCCAGCGGGAGGTGGCCACCACGATGGAGTTCGTGGACATCGCCGGCCTGGTAGCGGGCGCCTCCAAGGGCGAGGGGCTGGGCAACCAGTTCCTGGCAAATATCCGCGAGACCGATGCCATCGCCCACGTGGTGCGCTGTTTCGAGGATGACAATGTGATCCATGTGGCCAACCGGATCGATCCCAAATCGGATATCGAGGTGATCAACACCGAACTGGCACTGGCGGACCTGGAGAGCTGCGAGAAGCAGTTGCAGAAAGTGATCCGCACGGCCAAGGGTGGCGACAAGGAATCCATCGCCCTGAAGGCCCTGCTCGAGGACAAGCTGCTGCCCCACCTCAACGAGGCACTGCCGGTGCGCTCGCTCGCGCTGGACGCCAATGAAAAGGCACTGGTGAAGCCGTTGTTCCTGCTTACCGCCAAGCCCACCATGTACATCGCCAATGTGGATGAAAACGGCTTCGAGGATAACCCGCACCTGGATATCGTGCGCGGTATTGCCGCCCGCGAGGGCGCGATCGTCGTCGCCATCTGCAACAAGCTGGAATCGGAAATCGTGGAACTGGAGGACGACGAGCGCGCCGAGTTCCTGAAGGACCTGGGCATGGACGAACCCGGGCTGGACAAGGTAATTCGCGCCGGCTACGAACTGCTGGGCCTGCAGACCTACTTCACCGCGGGCGTGAAGGAAGTGAGGGCCTGGACCGTGCGCATCGGCGCCACTGCACCGGAGGCAGCCGCGGTCATCCATACCGACTTCCAGAAGGGCTTTATCCGCGCCGAGGTGATCAGCTACGACGACTTCATCACCTACAAGGGGGAACAGGGTGCCAAGGACGCCGGTCGCTGGCGGCTGGAAGGCAAGGACTACGTGGTGCAGGACGGCGACGTCATCCACTTCCGTTTCAACGTCTAGCGGCGGAATCGGGAGCCTGGACCGGCTGGACGGAGCGCACACGCCTGCGCATCCCCCGGGCCCGCCCCTCGCTTGACTTGCCCCGGCAAAATCGCGAAAATGCGCGCCACTTCAGGGACAGCTAGTCCCGACCCGATGTGGCTACGTAGCTCAGCTGGTTAGAGCACAGCATTCATAATGCTGGGGTCGGTGGTTCAAGTCCACCCGTAGCTACCATTTTTTCTTTATTTTCCAATATGTTATGGCTCCACCCCAGGCTCTACCCCATTAACGGGGGATGGGCACCCATATGTACACGATTGATAGGCTCCCTCCTCCCAACTGCGGGAGATTTCATTTTTAATCAGGGTCAGGGTCGGCGCTGAACTACCCGACCAGCTCACTTTCTCCACCGCGTCTATCAGTTCCCCAACTTCTGCAGCGGAATAATGCGTCGTGATCTGGCCGTTCTTATGGCCCAGGAGAACCTGCCGAGTTTCATGACTGACACCTTTGGCCCGCAACCGGCGACCGAACGTGTGCTTCAAATCATGAACCCGCACTTGCGGCAATCCAGCCTCCTCTCGCGCCCTATGCCAAGCTTTGGTATTGATACGATCTACCGGCTTACCTTTTGAGTAGGTGAATACATGTTCTGAGCTCTTGCCGCGCTGACGATTGATCACCGCTCGCGCCTCAGCATTCATCACCACCAATCGATCCTCAGCAGACGATTTACTCGCGGCATACCGTTAATCTGCCCGACACCCAGATCAGCTCAACTCGTCAAGAATAGCCGCCAAATCACGAGAACCATGGACGAAATCCAGCACAAAAATGCCCTCGACGGTATTTCGGTAAATGATGTAGTGGCGACCTTCGCGATAGTACTCAAGATCAACCACTTCGCGGTAGTCAGCAAGCAGCCCGTTGCAAGGCAGCCCATGGGGCAGTTCGCCAGCTGAGAGTGTTGATAAGCGACAGATCAGTTGATTTTTATACCTTTCGGCCTGATCAATACCGAAATGCTCGATTGTCCAGCCAATAATAGCTTCCAGAGTCATTTCGGCCCGCGGCGATAACCGATACCCTCTCATCGGCCATGCTTACAGACAGCACGTTTAAATGCTCTTTCAATGGCCTCTTCACCTGACCCCTCGGCGAATTCACCTCGTCCCACCTGATCAAAGCCAGCGACAACACCGGCCCTGATGTCCTCAAGCTCCGCATCGCGTTGCCGTACTCGATCCTCCAACAGCCGCAAGCCGTCGCGCAGAACTTCGCTCGCATTTTGATAACGGCCAGCCTCGACCAGTTTTCCCACGAAGATTTCCTGCTGCTCTGTTAACACCACGTTTCTGGTTGGCATATTTCACCTCACTGAATTGGCTCAGATAATAGCAGTATTGGCAATATATGCCAATGATGCCAGCAGGTTGGCGGGGATCCCCGAACGCCAGTTGCGGGAGATTTGCGGGACGTGCTGTGATTCGTTGTGCTCCGTGGTGCAAAATGCGCTGTGGGTGCTGGTGCGCCAGCCCGGTCGTTTTAAGTTAATAAAATCAATCAGTTAAGAATCTCCAGCACGATTCATAATGCCGGGGTCGGTGGCCGATGCGTCGGACCGTCAAGTCCACCCGTAGCTACCACTAAATCAACTTACGACTATTCCCACCCTCCGGGACAACTCTAAAGAGTAGCTGGTACTGCGCCCACCGCCGGGGTCTTTCCTGAGTGCGCCACGGTCTATGAGATCGAGAATATCCCGGTAGGCGGTATCCTGGGAGCATTTTGCGAGTTTCGCCCACTTGGAAGTTGTTAGTTTTCCTTCAAATCCATCCAGGACTCGGTTCAGCGCTTTGATCTGGCGTTCGTTCAGGGGTTCCTTGGCAAACTGTTCCCAGAACCGCGCCTTATTCATAACAGCGGCAAGTTTTTCCTGTGCGCCTTCAATTGCCCGGCAGAGGCACTGCAGAAACCAGGTGAGCCAGGACGTTACGTCGAGTTCACCTTTTTGGGTGCTCTCCAGCAGGGTGTAGTAATCGTTGCGTTCGATGCGGATTCGGGCCGACATGCTGTAAAAACGCTGCGCCGATCCGTCCGCGCGCGCCAGCGCCATATCTGCAATGGCTCGCGCGATACGGCCATTGCCATCGTCAAAGGGGTGGATGGTCACAAAATGCAGATGTGCCAGGCCGGCGATCACCAGCGGATCGAGATCGCCGGGCGCCTCGAACCACGCCAGGAATCTTGCCATTTCCTCCGGCAGACGATCTGCTGGAGGGGCTTCGTAATGGACTTTTTGTCGCCCTATCGCACCCGAGACGACTTGCATGGGACCACCGCTGTCATTGCGCCACTGGCCGACCAGAATTTTGTGCATCCCGCTGCGCCCTGTAGGGAAAACGGCGGCATGCCAGCCAAAAAGTCGGTCTTCGGTGAGGGGGGCCGCGTAGTTGCCGGTCGCGTCCAGCATCATTTCGACAATACCATCGATGTTTCGGTCTGATGGAACAAGGCCGGCAACATCCATTCCGAGTTGCCTGGCGATGGAAGAGCGAACCTGCTCTCGCTCCAGCGTCTGGCCCTCGATCTCGCTGGATTTGACGACCTCTTCCGTCAGGGTTTGCAGGTGGGCCTCATTGCGCAAATCGAACCCCAGCCCTTCCATTTTTCCCAGCAGGCGGCCCTGCTCGCGCGAAACGTGGGCGAGAAGGCTGGCCAGGGCGTCGTTATCCCAGGTGAATGTGGGCCACCCTTTTCTGCTCCAGATATACATCTT
>Ga0224505_10000837_pt1 | contig 20744 bp, 18 predicted proteins | sample SF_Jan12_sed_USG_FD_169102 | JGI IMG/M metagenome (GOLD analysis project Ga0224505, IMG submission 169102) | Sediment microbial communities from San Francisco Bay, California, United States - SF_Jan12_sed_USGS_4_1 | ecosystem: Environmental > Aquatic > Marine > Sediment | place: USA: California... | reverse complement strand
GCCCCGGCCGTGGAACAGCGTGAGTTCGATATTCTGTGCTTCGGCGGCTTTGGCGATGATTTCCTGTGCGTTCTGCAGGGCCCACCGGGCAGAAGCGATACCGGCATCCTTGTTGCTATCGGAATATCCGATCATGATCATTTGGCTTTTGTTTCGCCTTGCCAGGTGTTCCGCGTACAAATCGATCGACATCAGGGACTTCAGAATATCCGGGCCTCTTTTCAGGTCGTCGACTGTTTCGAGTAGGGGCGCGATGTCGAGTGGGACTTCGCCGCGTTTGTTCTGCAGTCCGCCCCACTGCGCCAGCAGCAGAACAGAAAGAATATCGTCGGCGCCCTGAGTCATGCTGACGATGAACGGTCCGATTGCCTTCGGACCGTACTTCCGGCCGCAGAAGGCTATAGCTTTGAATACGGAGATCGTCTTGCGAGCTTGCGTGCTTAGCGTCATCGGCGCGTTTTCACGCGAACTTATCGCGGCGATCAGTCTTGTTACTCGCTCGTCCCGCGACCTCTCGGTCCAGTCTTCATCGCCCAGGCACTCGCCTATGACATTGCGATGCACCTCGGAGTCCTGTCTTACGTCCAGAGTCACCAGGTGAAAGCCGAAAGTTTCAATCCGGCGTAACAGGCGCTGTACAGCAAAAAGCCCGGCCTGCTTGCCCTTATGTTCCGCCAGGCTGTCGGCAATCAAACGAATGTCAGAAATCAACTGCTCGACTTTTTCGTAGGGATAAACGTCGTCGTCATAAGTCGACTGCAGGCGTTGCTGAACGAGTCGAAAAAAGACGCGATAAGGCATATCCCTGTGCCGCGCGGGCATCGCGTGGTACACATTTGGAAACACGCCGCGGTAAGTGTCGATTCTGTCGATCAGACTCTGGCTGAAAGTTGCGTGACCTATCGACTGGCTGAGTTTCGCGGCAATCCCGGAACACTCCCGGTAATAGAGATCCAGTATCAGCGATCGCTGGCGAGCGAGCGTCTCGCGAATGGTTTTAGCGTTTACGTTGGGGTTGCCATCCATGTCACCGCCAACCCAGGAACCGAAGCGCAACAATATCGGTATTTCGATGTCGGTGTCGTCACCGTAGACTCTTCGTATGGCGCTCTCGATGTCCTCATAAAAAGGCGGGACAGTCCGATACAGGACGTCAGTAACGAAAAACAGTACGTGTTCGAGTTCGTCGGCAACGGTCATCCGTTCCGACGGGTGTTCGCTCGTCTGCCACCCGGTCGTTACGAGCAGCCGGATGTTCTGTAGCGCCGCATGCGTTTCCTGCGGCGTCATCGTCGGATTCAACAGATCAATCAGGTGCTTAACGATATTCTGTTCTTTGCGCAGTATCGTACGTCGCGTCGGCTCCGTAGGATGCGCGGTAAAAACGGGCTCGATCAACATTGAATCGAGCAGTTCTTTTATGCCACTGGCGCTGATTCCGGATGCCTTGAGCTTTATAAACGCATCTTCAAGTCCGCCGGGCTGGTAGTGAACGACATCTCGCAGGTATTCACGGCGGCGGCGAATACGGTGTACCTTTTCGGCCGTGTTGACCATCTGAAAGTAGGTTGCAAAACCTCGAATGACCTGCAGCGCCACCTTTGGTTTCAGGTCATCGACCAGATCCGCGAGGCTTTCTCCCGGCGTCTCCGTGCCCTCCCTGCGACGAATGGCGCGTAGGCGCGAGTTCTCTACGATTTCATAAAGCTCCTCGCCGCCTTGCTCGCGAATCAGCTCGCCGACCATTTCACCCAGCGTCCGGACATCATCCGCGAGGGCCTGATCCTTGTCCTCGAAGGTAATGTCCTGGCGACGAAGCGATTTGGGGGTGTCGCTATTCATGACTGCGGAGACACGGCGTCAGTCGCGAAAGTTTTCAAACTGCAAAGGAAGGCCGACATCGAATTCCCTGAGCAAAGCAATAACGCTTTGCAGGTCGTCACGCTTTTTGCCTGTTACGCGGAGCTTGTCGCCCTGAATTGCCGTTTGCACCTTTATTTTTGAAGCCTTGATTTCTTTAACCAGCTTGCGCGCGTGGTCGGCGTCGATGCCGCGGCGCAGGAGAATCTTCTGTCGCACACCACTGCCTGCTCGCTCGATGTTCTGTGGCTCCAGGCAGCTGACGTTAATGCCACGCTTGGAGATCTTCTGATAGAGGATGTCCCGCATTTGCTGCAGCTGAAAATCAGATTGGGTGGTCAGCGTAATCACCAGTTCATCGAGCTCGAACTTGGAATCCGTGCCCTTGAAGTCAAAGCGCGTGTTGACCTCGCGATTGGCCTGGTCAACGCCGTTGTTGGCCTCGTGAGTATCGAAGTCACTGACAACGTCAAAAGTAGGCATAGCGATTCCTGTCCCGAATGTGAGTTGAAAGGTACACCGGCACAGGGTCTCGTACCAGACCCGGCCGGAGCACGGCCGAAAATCTCCACAACTTACCGAGTAAGACCTGCGGCCCGAAAAAGGCCGTTGCCGCAAGATATCGACATGTTTCTGGTCATGGAGTCTGCAGTTGTTACATCGCCTTGTCCCCTGTTAGCGGCCGAGGCGGCCAACGAGTTTTTGCCAAAAGTCTGTATGCAGGTGCCAACTCACTCCGCCTGGATACCGATAGAGGTGGACCTGGCGGTGTATGCGGACGCGGGCGGGGAGCTGGCCATGGCGGAGCTGGAAGCGGCCCTGCTGGCGGCAGTTGACGATGGCGACAGGTTGCACGATTTGACCGAATGGGCAGAGCCGCTGGTGGAGTACGATAGCTGGCTTAACCGTCGCCTTGCTATAGCTTTGCGGGGTTGGGGCGATATCGTCGAACGACGCGGAGCCAATCCCGCGTCGCTGCAAACGCTGCGCGACATGGAGGCCATTGCGGAATGGGTGTGCGGCGTTTTGCACGGTCGCTCACGACATCTCGCTCAACAAAACAGCTGGTGTCCGGCACTCGATGAGGCGGGTGCGCGACTGTTGCAAAAGGAGCGCTCGCGAGCCTGGGGCCGGCGCTGGAAGAAAGCGGTAACGGCCGTCGCGGTGCGGCACCGAAACCTTACAACCCTGTCGCCGTGGGATGTTTTCCCGCGCGGCAAAGCCGCCGACCTGCGTTATGCAAACCTGCTGCCGCTGATGCGATTTGCGGACTCACTCTCGTTCCAGCGAGAAACGAGCATCGCGACCTGGAACGTCAATGACGTGAAGGGTTTCTACGATCGGATCGCGGCAATTACGCGTGCCGGACACGGCGCCGGATTCATTGCGAAACAGGTGTGAACTCACGAGTTGCACTGTGATACCGTCTACGGTCGCCGCGATGTCGGTCAATGCCCGGAAGCGAGACCCTGTTGGAAGCAATTTCACCTGACGTACATGGACTGGCTGTCCTCATTCTCACGGTCGTCGCGCTGATTCTGTTCACGCGGGACAATATTCCGCTTGAGTCCTCGTCACTCGCCATCCTGATTATCCTCGTCGCCGGATTTCAGATATTTCCCTACGAGAAGGCCGGGGAAATGGCGATCGCGCCGATCGATTTTTTTGCCGGGTTCGGCAACGAGGCATTGATCGCGATCTGCGCGTTGATGATGGTCGGAAAAGCGCTGGAAACCACCGGCGCACTGCAGCCATTGGCTAATGTCGTTAGCAAAGCCTGGGCGACAGCTCCGGTGCTCGCGCTAGCAACCACTCTCGTTGCCGGCGCTATTCTCAGTGCCTTTATGAATAACACGCCGATTGTCGTATTGCTTATGCCGATACTCGTTGGCGCCTCGTTGCGCGCCAAGTTCCCCGTATCCGGCGTCATGCTGCCAATGGGGCTCGCGACGATCATCGGCGGTATGTCGACAACGATCGGAACATCGACAAACCTGCTGGTTGTCGGCATAGCGCAGGACATGGGCGTGCACCAGTTCAGCATGTTCGAGTGGGTGACGCCGGTCGCTATTGTCGGCGGCTTCGCGCTGTTGTTTCTCTGGCTGATTGCGCCCAGATTGCTGCCGGACCGGGCGCCGCCGATGGGCGATACGTCACCGCGTATCTTTAGCGCACAACTGCACGTGAAAGAAGGCGGCTTTGCGGACGGCAGTTCCCTGTCGGAGGTGCTGGCGAAGGCGGACGGCAACTTGCGCATCGATAAAATTCAGCGTTCGGAAACCCTGTTTGTCGCGAAACTGCCGTCTGTCACGATCCTGCCCGGCGACCGGCTGTTCGTCAAAGACTCACCCGATAACCTGAAGCATTACGAGCAGCTGCTGGGTGCGACGCTGTATAACGTTTCCGATAGCGAGCACCCGGTCGACGAAGAGACACCGCTTAAGGCCGAAGGACAACATCTCGCAGAGGTTGTCGTCACCCGAGGCTCGCCCCTGCATCTAAGAAGTCTTGCTGCCGCTCGATTTAGCGCCAGCTACGGCCTGTTGCCACTCGCGGTGCACCGGGCCCGCGTGGAAAGCTCCCAGGTCACCGGTGACCTGAACCAGGTGCTCCTGCGAGCGGGCGACGTTCTGCTGGTCCAGGGCACCGCCGAGGCAATTGCCTACCTGAAAGACAGCGGCACGATGCTGGTACTGGACGGCACGACCACGCTGCCGAAAACCCACCACGCGAAACGGGCGTTGTTCATTATGGGAGGCGTTATTTTCGCGGCGGCCACCGGCATGTTGCCGATCGCGGTCAGTGCGCTCATCGGTCTCGGTCTCATGCTTGGGACCGGATGCCTGGCCTGGCGGGATGCGGCCAGCGCATTGTCGATACCGGTAGTCATGATCATCGTGACGGCACTGGCGCTGGGTAAGGCCCTGGTTGGCACAGGCATGGCGGACTACATCGCGTTAAGTTTTGTGCATGTGGCGTCCGGCCTGCCGGCGCCGATGATACTGAGCGCGTTCATGCTGCTGATGACGGTGATGACCAATATCGTGTCGAACAATGCCGCGGCCGCTATCGGGACGCCGATTGCAGTCAGTATCGCGGCGCAACTCGGCGTCAGCGCCGAACCGTTCATCCTCGCCGTCCTGTTCGGTGCGAACATGAGTTTTGCGACGCCCTTCGGCTACCAGACGAACCTCTTGATCATGACGGCTGGCGGTTACAAGGCCTCCGACTTTTTGCGCGTCGGTATTCCGCTGACGATCATCATGTGGCTGGGCTTTTCGCTCGTGCTGCCAACCTTGTATCAGTTGTAACTGTCGCGAAGCTTGACGCTTGCGGAAGTGGCAGAGATACTCGAGCCCGTGAATACGCGAATAATCAACAGCGGGTGGTGGCAGTCCGAAACAGAGGGGGCTGCTGGCTGACTTTACGCTGAACGACTGAACATCGAAGCCCATCTCTGCCGAAAACAGGGATGGGCTTTTTTCTTGGGTATCCTTTAATTATGCATGCACCGTTCGACATCGCCGCCGACCTGGATACACCGGTTTCGGCGTATCTCAAGCTGGGTTCGCTCAAGCCCCGCTTTCTGCTCGAAAGCGTGGAGGGTGGAGAGCGGCTGGCACGCTATTCGTTCCTCGGTTTCGGCGATGCGGTCGAGGTGCGCATGGACGCGGAGTCGCTCTGCATCGACGGCAGGAAAGAAGCTCGTCCGACAAATCAGGCGCAGTATCTTCAGGCACTCCGCCGCGCCATCGAAATTGCACCACGACCACAACCCGAAGATGGCCTGCCGTTCGCGGGCGGCCTGGTGGGTGTTTCCGGTTACGACGTTGTAAGGCTGTTCGAGAACCTGCCGCTGGATACCGAGAAGCAAACCAGCGTGCCCGACGCCGCGTTCATTGCACCTACATCGCTACTCGTGTTCGATCACCTGACGCGACGGGTTGCGCTGTTGCACGATGGACCGGAAGACGTCCGGCAGCAACTTCGGTCAGAGGTCATACAGTTGCTACGCGGTGCCGTGCCACCTCAGCCGAAGAATGTTTCTGTCTCGGTCGCCGAGGCGAGCATGACCGAAGCCGGGTTTTCGGAGCGTGTCGCTGCCTGCAAGGAATACATTGCGTCGGGCGACATTTACCAGATCGTCTTGTCGGTCCTGTTTCGTGGCAGAACCGACGTGCCGCCTTTCGAGGTGTACCGGGCCTTGCGATTGCTGAACCCGTCGCCGTACATGTTCTATTTCGACTTCGGCGATCTGCAGGTCGTCGGCTCCTCGCCGGAGGCGCTCGTTAAGCTGCATGGCAGCAAGGCAACTCTGCGGCCGATAGCGGGCACGCTACCGCGTGGCGCAACTGGCGAAGAAGATCTCGCGAACGAGGCCGCTTTGCTGGCAGATCCAAAAGAAGCGGCCGAGCATGTGATGCTGGTCGACCTCGCCCGCAATGACCTCGGGCGCGTTGCGAAAGCGGGCACAGTGAAAGTCGATCCGTACAGGGCCATCGAGCGCTATAGCCACGTGATGCACATAGTCAGTGGCGTCGAGGGTGAGCTTGCCGCGGACTTCGATCAGTTCGATCTGTTTGCCGCGAGTTTTCCGGCAGGCACGCTGGTCGGTGCGCCGAAAGTCAGGGCGATGCAGATCATCGAGGAGATGGAACAGGTCGGCCGTGGCCTGTACGCCGGCACTGCGGGTTACTTCGGTCTCAGCGGTGACATGGATCAGGCGATTACCATACGTACGCTCGTGTTCGCGGGCGGTGAGTACAGTTTTCAGGCGGGCGCGGGTATCGTTGCCGACTCCGTGCCTGCGAAGGAATACCAGGAAGTGCTGGCAAAGAGCGCCATCCTGAGGCGCGCGCTCGAGATCGCTGAGGCGGGACTGTAATGGCTACAAATTCATTCGCGCACGTGCGCATGCTGCTGATCGATAACTACGATTCGTTTACCTACAACCTCGTGCAGGCATTTGCCGCCCATGGGGCAGAAGTGCTCGTGTATCGAAACGACCGGATCACTGTTGGGGAAGGACTCGCGCTTCTGCCGACGCATCTCGTGATATCCCCGGGACCCGGGCGGCCTGATGACGCGGGCGTGTCGCTGGACATGATCGCCGCTTTCGCGGGCGTGGCCCCGGTACTCGGTGTTTGTCTCGGTCACCAAAGCATTGTGCAGCAACAAGGTGGCGAGATCGTTCGCGCGGAGCGCCTGATGCACGGCAAAACCTCGACGATCAGGCACGACGGCAAGACGCTGTTTGAAGGTATCTCACAGCCCTTCGTCGTGGGGCGCTATCACTCACTGTGCGCCCGCACCGATTCCCTGCCCGATACGCTCGAGATCACGGCAGAGACCGATGACGGCGTCATCATGGGCGTGCGCCACAAGACACTGCAGGTCGAGGGCGTGCAGTTTCATCCGGAAAGCGTCCTCACGCCTGAAGGTGAAACGCTGCTGACGAATTTCATGCGCATGGAGAGCAAATGAGCCGGGAGTACAGCGCGCTGCTGGACAGCCTTCTCAACGGCGTTGCGCTCACCGAGCGGCAGTCCTATGAATTGATGCACACGCTGGCGGAGGGTGAGCTGCCGCCCGCACTCGCGGGTGCATTGCTTGCCGGCTTGCGTGCGAAAGGCGAAACGGCGGACGAAATTCGTGGCTTCGCAACGGCCATGCGCGAGCTCGCTGTGCATCCGGTGATTCCGGACGGGGCGCCCACGGTCGATACGGTCGGTACGGGCGGGGACGGCTCCGGCAGCCTTAACCTGTCGACCGGCACGGGCCTGCTCGCCGCGGCCTGCGGGTCGCGCGTGGTCAAGCATGGCAATCGCTCCGTATCGAGCCGCTCGGGCAGCGCCGACATGCTGGAGAGCTTAGGTATGCCACTGCCCTTGCTTGAGCAGCAGGCAGTCGCCTGCCTCGAGGCCACGGGTTTCACTTTTCTGTTTGCGCCGGCGTATCACCCGGCGATGAAAGCCGTCGTGCCGATACGGGGTGCCCTGTCTGTGCGCACCGTGTTCAACGTCCTGGGGCCGCTGACGAATCCGGCGGCGCCGCCGTTCCAGTTGATTGGCGCTTACAGTCAGCCCGCCGCAAAACTGATGGCCGACACCTTGTCGGGCATGCCGCTCGCACGCGCGTTCGTGGTTCACGGAGAGCCCGGCTGGGATGAGGCAACACCGGCCGGTGACTTCTGGTTGTACGACGTCACGCCGGGCAAGGTTACGGAATGCAAACGCAGCCCGGAAGATTATGATCTTGCACGCTGCGATCCTGACAGTCTTGCCGGCGGCGATGCCGAGCACAATGCGCGCGAACTCGTGCGCGTATTTACAGGCGAGGACAAGGGCGCGCATCGCGACGCCTTATTGATGGGCACATCCCTGGTGCTCGAAGTGCAAGGCAAAGCGCAGCATGCACGCGATGGCGTCGCGCAGGCGGCTGCGGCGATCGACGACGGGCGAGCGGAAGCTTTCCTCACCAGGCTGCGCGCACATTTCAAACCATAATGAGCGACTTCCTGAAAAACATGGCGACGCTTAGTGCGGCAAGAGCAGCCGCGATGCGGGCAGAATTTTCGTCGTCCGACTTCGACAAACCGGTAGTCCCGCTGACCCTGGGCAGCTTCGATGTAATTGCTGAAATCAAGAACCGCTCGCCGGCAGAAGGCGCCCTGAATTACGGTGCCAGTGACCTTAATTCGAGGGCTAAAGCTTATGCTGCCGGCGGAGCCGCCGCCATTTCTGTGCTCACCGAGCCCAGCCGCTTTGATGGCGATCTCGCGCACCTGGCCACCGTCGTCGCGGCAGTGCCTGGTACGCCGGTCATGCGCAAGGACTTCCTTGTCGACCCGGTGCAGATACTGGAGGCGCGTAAAGCCGGTGCGAGTGGCGTCCTGCTGATCACAACAATGCTCGCCGATGCGACGTTGCGCCAAATGCTCGATCGCGCCTGGGAGCACGGTTTGTTCGTCCTGCTTGAGGCTTTTGACGAGGATGACCTGCGTCGATCATCGGCCTTGCTCGAAAATCCCATCGATCGCGACCAGGCGGATGCCGGGCAATTGCTGATCGGGGTAAATACGCGAAACCTGAGAACACTTGCCGTCGATGCACAAAGGTTGCAAAAGCTTGCGCCGCAACTGCCAAAGGCGACCTGTGTTGCGGAGAGCGGCCTGGCGGTCGCCGCCGATGCAGCACGCGTGGCGTCCCTGGGATACCGTATGGCCCTGGTCGGCACGGCGCTGATGCAGAGCGACGATCCTGCAAACCTGATTGCCGCAATGCGGGCCGCAGGTGCCACGGCGTGACGGTGTTCGTGAAAATCTGCGGTTTGGGCAGGGTTGAGGATGTTCGCGCGGCCGTCGACGCAGGCGCGGATGCGGTCGGTTTCGTCTTCGCCGAATCCGTTCGTCGGATCAGCCCCGCCAGGGCCGCCGCGATTAGCGCGGCTGTGCCGGCCCACGTAAAGCGCGTTGCGGTCATGATGCATCCGGCGAATGATGAGTGGCAGGAAGTGCTGCAAGTGTTCGCACCGGACGCGTTGCAAACGGATGCTGCGGACTTCGCGGCGCTCGAGGTGCCCGCGTCCGTGGAGCAGTGGCCAGTTTATCGTGAAAGCGGAGCGGCCCCGGAAACGCGCGGCACCTACATCTACGAAGGGCAAAAGAGCGGCAAGGGTAAACAGGTGGACTGGGAACGCGCAGCAGCGATTGCCAGCAAGGGCAATATGATCCTGGCGGGCGGACTGTCCGCAGACAATGTTGCCATGGCGATTAACACCGTCCGTCCTTTTGGCGTGGATGTTTCGAGCGGCGTTGAAACCGCACCGGCCGAGAAGGACGCACAATTGATTCAAGAATTCCTGACAGCAGTGCGAGCTGCGGAGAAGAACTTATGAGCACACTGTTCGCAGCTGAAGAAGCGAAGCGACTCCTCGATGCGATGATCAAAGGCGACATGCCGGATGCGCGTGGCCGCTTCGGCCCTTTCGGCGGGCGCTACGTACCAGAGACCCTGGTTCCCGCATTCGATCGCCTGGAAGCGGGCGTTAAAGAGCATCTGCATGCACCCGGTTTCCAGGCGGAGTTTCAACGGGAACTGCGCGAATGGGTCGGTCGGCCGACGGCGCTTACCTTTGCACCTCAGCTCAGCAAGAACTGGGGAGCGGAGGTCTGGATCAAAAGGGAAGATCTCGCGCACACAGGTGCGCACAAGATCAATAATGCTATCGGCCAGGCCTTGCTCGCGAAGCGCCTCGGCGCAAAACGTGTCATCGCCGAAACCGGCGCAGGGCAACACGGTGTCGCATCGGCTGCTGCGTGCGCGCGCGTCGGTTTGCCGTGCAGCGTCTACATGGGTGCCGTCGACATGGCGCGACAGGCGCCCAACGTTGATCGCATGCGACGACTGGGTGCAGAAGTCGTCGCCGTCGAAACCGGCGACAAGACCTTGCGCGCCGCGATCGATGAGGCCATGCGTGAATGGGTAACCGACCCTGACGGCATTTACTACCTGTTGGGCTCGGCCGTCGGCGCGCATCCGTATCCCTACCTGGTGCGCGAGTTACAGGCCGTAATCGGACGGGAAGCACGACAGCAGATGCTGGACCAGGCCGGCGGACTGCCCGACGTTGCATTTGCCTGTGTCGGCGGTGGCTCGAATGCAATCGGTCTTTTTTATCCCTTGCTCGCGGACGATATCGAGTTGATCGGTGTCGAAGCCGGTGGCATCGGCGACGGGCTTGGCGAAAACGCGGCGACCCTTGCGACCGGCACGCCGGGCGTACTGCAGGGTGCTTACACGATCATTCTTCAGGATGACGACGGACAGGTGCAGGAGACGCAATCGATATCGGCCGGCCTCGATTACTCGGGCGTGGGGCCTGAACATGCACTGCTGCAAGCGACTGGCCGGGTGAAATACATATCAGCTCGGGACAGCGACGCACTTGATGCCCTCGAGGAGCTGTGCGCAAGCGAGGGCATCCTCACGGCGCTCGAGACGGCGCACGCTTATGCGGCGGCACGCGAGTATGCAAAGAAGAATCCGCGCAAGCGAATACTTATCGGCAATTCAGGCCGTGGTGACAAAGACATGCCGACACTTACACAATTCCCAGCAAGGACGCGCCGCCATGAAAGCGCATGAGCGTTTGAGCGCGGCGATCAGCGCCGCGAATGACAAGGGCAGACCGGCGCTCGTGCCGTTTATCACGGCGGGATATCCGGAACCGAAGGATTTCATCGCAACGCTGAAGGATGTGGCATCGGTTGGTGATGTGGTCGAAATCGGCATTCCGTTTTCGGATCCGATGGCTGATGGCATGACGATACAGCGCTCGAGCTTCATCGCTTTGCAGAAAGGCGTCAGCCTGAAATGGATATTCGAGCAGCTGGATACGGCGCAGAGGGACATCGATGTGCCGTTGGTCATGATGTCTTATCTCAACCCGCTGCTGGCTTTCGGTTACGAAGCCCTCGCGGAACGTGCGCTTGCAAGCGGTGTCTGCGGCTTTATCGTTCCGGATCTGCCGTTCGAGGAAAGCGACGAGCTTCGAGCGGCGCTGGAAGCTCACGGACTCGGCCTCATACAGCTCGTTACCCCGGCAACACCGAACGCGCGATTGAAAATACTCTGCGATGCTTCCCGCGGCTTCGTTTACGCAGTCACGATCACGGGCATTACCGGTGGTGGCGCTGGTCTGCCCGCGGACCTGGCCGACTACCTCGCCAGGGTTGCATCCTTATCGAAGATACCGGTCTGTGCAGGATTCGGAATCCGCGCGGCGGCGGACGTAAAGGCGGTTGGACAACATGCAGCGGGTGCTATCGTAGGCTCGGCGCTCGTGGAGGTCCTTGAGCGCGGTGAAGATCCGAAGTCGTTCCTTAAATCGCTCCTGGGTGACGCGAGCTAGGGCATACCCCTGGCAAGCAGCGATGTTCCGGCGATTTCGGAACGCAGTATCGCCGCGATCTTTTCAGGCTGCATGGGGCGGCTGATCAGAAAGCCCTGGGCCAGGTTGCAATTGCAGCTCCTCAAGAACTCGAGCTGCCGGACGGTTTCTACACCTTCTGCAGTAACCTCGATGTCGAGTCCCTGCGCCATGGCAATGGCCGCCCGCACGATACGCTGGTGACTGTTGTTTTCCTCGACGTCGGTAATGAGCGCCTGGTCGAGTACGAAGCTGTCGATGAAACCGCTGTCAATGGATTCGAAGGACACATCGCGTGTGCCGAAGTGATCCAGAGACAGCCTGACCCCAAGCTTGCGCAGCTGTCGCAGCACTTCGCGTTCCGCTTCTCGCTTTTGCACGAGATCGCCATCGCAGACTTCAAGTTCAACGCACCCGGGATCCAGTGTCGTATCGGCCAGCGCTTTCGAAACCACGCTAACGAGACGCTTGTGTATGAGTTGTTGCGGCGAGAGATTGATTGCAATTGACAGGTCGGGCAGCTCGAAGCGCTGCTGCCAGGACGCAAGCTGCCGGCAGGCTGTAGCGATGACCCATTCGCCGGCCGAGTGTATGAGACCGCTGCTTTCGAGTATGGGCAGGAAGCGGGCGGGCGGCAAAAGTCCGAAGCGCGGATGTTGCCAGCGCAGCAATGCTTCGAGACCGATCAGGCGATTAGTCGCGAGATCAATACGTGGCTGGTAATGCAGGACAAACTCATTGCGCACCAGCGCATGTCGCAAGCCGGCTTCAAGCTCTTCTCTCTGCGCGAGCTTGGTGTTGAGAGCATCCGAGTAATACTGGAACCGGCCACCACCGCGCTTCTTCGCTTCGAACATTGCAACGTCGGCCGCCTTGATCAGTTTCTCAGCGGTCTCGCCGGAGTCCGGGTACATTGCAATGCCGATACTCGGTGTCGCGTAAACTTCGCTGCTGCCGATCTCGTATTTTTCGGAAAGTACCAGCAACAGTTTCTGTGCGGCTGCCGCTGCATTCGCTCCCGCGCCAAAATCCTCGAGGCACACTACAAACTCGTCGCCGCCCCAGCGGCCACTGAAGTCGCCTACGCGAATGTTGGATTGCAGTCGCTCCGCGACCTGTCGCAGCAAGTCATCGCCCGTATCATGGCCAAGCGTGTCGTTGACTGATTTGAAACGATCCAGATCGATGAATAGCGTGGCAAGTGGTGCCGACTTTCGTTGGCTGCGGCCGATGGCGCGAGTGAGTTGTTCGTTGAAGAGCGCACGGTTGGCAAGGCCGGTCAGCTCGTCAAACTGCGCCCGCTTTTCGAGTTCCGTAGTGCGGCGCTGCGACTCCGTGATATCGCGAAAAGTGATGAGCCCGCCAATCAGTTCTCGATTCCCGTCGTAAAGTCCCTGGCCGTTGATACTCAGGACAATGTCCGGTTGTTCCGGAGTACGGTAAATCGCCACCTGATTTGAAAACTTCTCACCGGCCCGGGCACGCATCAGTGGCAGGTCGGCGGAGTTCCGGTAGCTGCGACCGTTCTCGTCGACGCAGCAAAACGTTTGTTCCCAGGTCGGGTCGGGTTGCATGCGTGGATGCATGCCGAGCACGGTACGCGCCGCCGGGTTGATGTCGAGCACATGGCCGGCGCTGTCGACCACGATTACGCCGTCGTTGATGTTCTTGAGTATGGACAGGACCGAAACATCGGTGTCCGACATTCGCGACTGCATGCGACCGCGTTTGACGGCATGGTCGAACATCGACTCCTGTGCATCAACGGTAACGTCGTCTATGCAAATGTAACCCTGGGCACCTGCGCGCACGGCGGCGATACCGCGATGTTCATTTTCTCTTTGCGTCAACGCGATGACCGGGTAAGGGGCAAGGTGCGAAATCAGGTCGGACAGCGAGCGACCGGACTGGGCGATCATCGGGCCAGCCTCAAGGAGAACCAGGTCAACGATATAGGAGGCGTCTGCCGGAAGCTCGAGCATCGAGGATCGAGTCAGGTAGGTACAACAGGACAGGGTTTCGAGCTCTGCGAGGTAGGCGGAAGCAAACTCACCGCGGCCCAGGTAGAGGATGGAGTGCCCGGACATCAGAGTTCTGCCATCGGATGAGCTTCGGTGAGTGTCATGAGACGGAATCATATGTAAAGACAGACGCTTACGCCACCTTTTGAGCGTCGAAACGGCGGGGATTCAAACCATTCACGAGGGAGGGGCATCCAATTGCCAGTAGATACGGAGAAACGCGCTTTGGCAGCTCTTTTGACATCGGCAAGCAGCGACTATAGTCGCAGCATGGCTACCGTAAGCACAATCGTACAGACAGACGAAAGAGCGCTGATCAGGCAGGCACAACGCAGTGATAAGCGAGCATTCGAGGCCCTGTACAGACTGCACATCGACAAAGTGTATGGCATTTGTTTGCGGATGACGGGAAATGTGAGTGAAGCGGAAGACTGTGCCCAGGAGGCATTCATCCAGGCCTGGAACCAGCTGCAGAAGTTTCGCGGCGACAGCGCTTTCTCAACCTGGTTACACCGCATAGCCGTTAACTCGGTGCTGGGCCGGATGCGAAAGTCCAAGCGCGAGCAGGACCGGATCATGGCCGTCGGCGAAATGGATCGTCCGGCCCTGGAAACAGGCGACAGCGGAGAAATGAGGGACTTGTCGGAAGCCGTTGATCGGCTTCCGGAAGGGGCGAGGAATGTATTTGTCCTGCACGCGATTTACGGCTACAGCCACGAGGAAGCGGGTGAAATGCTGGGTATAGCGACAGGCACAAGCAAGGCACAGCTGCACCGGGCGAAGCTTTTACTGGCGCAGCAATTGAAGCAACAAGGATTTGAGCCATGAACGACGATGAACTGATGAGAACCGCTGCACAGCTGAAGAAGGCAATCCGCCCGGAGCGCGATCTTTGGCAGGGTATCAGCGAGGCCATAGCAGAGCCGGCACCCCGACGGTGGTCACCGCTGTTTGTGCAGGCGGCTGCGGTTGTTTTGCTGATCGGAGCGTCGTCGGGAGTGACCTATATGACGATGAAAGAGAACGCTCCGAGTGCTGTCGTCACAACACCCGACATGATTTTCGAGCAGGCCTCTTTCGGTAATCGCTACAACCTGGGCCCCGGCTTTCAGGACGCGCGCGACCTCCTGGTTGCCGATCTTGAGGTTGAGCTGGAGCGCTTGTCGCCTGAGACCAGGACAACGATAGAAACCAATTTGACGCTGATGCATGCAGCGATTAACGAGATGAATTCTGCACTGGAAGCAGACCCTGAAAATACTGTGTTGCAGGGCCGCTTGCTCCGCGCCTATCGCGAGGAGCTCGCCTTACTCAGGCGCATGGGCGAACTGACACGAAACGTAATGCTTAGGAACGATATCTAGTTGGCACACGATCAATTGCAGTCAACGGATGAGAAAGTGAGAGGATGATGAAGAAATTAATGGTGATAACCCTGGTTTGCCTGCTGACGCTCCCGGCGTTTGCTGATGAACAAGTGAACCGGATGCTCGATGCGGCGTCGGACGGACATGTGGATGTCTCGAATATTGCGGGATCGGTGACGGTCAATGGCTGGAATCGAAACACGGTTGAAGTAACCGGCACGCTGGGACGAAATGTCGAGGAGCTCATTTTCGAGCGCGACGGCGACACAATAGAGATCAAGGTAAAGGTGCCGAGGAGAGGTGGTCGCGGTATCGAAAGCGATCTTCGCATCAGCGTGCCAAAAAACAGCTCTCTGGATATTGGCACGGTCAGCGCCGATATCGACGTGTCGGACGTTGCCGGTGAGCAGAGCCTCAGCTCGGTTAGCGGCGACATAGAAACCGATTACACTGGTGAAGACCTGTCGGCTCAGTCAGTGAGCGGCGATGTCGAAGTTTCGGGTAATGGTGTTGCGGGCGATGTTGTTGCGTCCACGGTCTCGGGTGACGTTACCCTGTTTCGTGTATCTGGCAAAGTTGAGGCGGAGTCTGTCAGTGGGGGCGTGGTCGTCGACGAGGGCTCATTCGAGCGAGCGGAACTCGGCACCGTCAACGGTGATATCGTCTTTCAGGGCAAGCTTGAGAAGGGCGGTCGCCTGAGCATTGATACCGTCAATGGCGGTGTTGACGTGGAATTTGATGGCGATGTGTCGGCGCGTTTTGAAATCGATACCTTTAACGGCGGCATTCACAATTGTTTCGGGCCGAAAGCAGAGCGAACGAGCAAGTACGCGCCGGGTTGGGAGCTGGAATTCACCGAAGGTAGCGGCAGCGGCCGGGTGGAGATTTCCACGATGAATGGCGGTGTAACGCTCTGCAAGAAATAGCCAACGCCAAAAGACACCAAAACTATAGCCGGATTGCTTGCGCAGTCCGGCTTTTTCATGCCCGTTTTTGATACCCTAGGGACCCAGTTATTGAGGTGTCGGTATGACTCGCGTAGCTAAGGTTTTGCTCTGGTTGGTGGGTGGTTTTGTCGCTTTGTTCGTATTGGCGGCGATCGCTGTTTACGTGTTTTTTGACCCGAACGATTTTCGTGAGGAAATTGCGAATTCGGTAAAGAACCAGACCGGGCGAGAGATGACTATCGAAGGTGACATTTCGCTGGAGTTGTTTCCATGGCTGGCCGTCGAAGTGGGGAAAGCCAGTCTCGGTAATGCACCGGGCTTCGGCGACGAGCCGATGGCCAGTTTCGACAGGGCGAGCTTCAGCGTGCGCCTGTTGCCCGCGATTCTGCGGCAGGAGATCGTCGTCGGTGCCGCGGATATCGAGGCATTGCGCCTCAACCTGGTCGTCGATAAACGCGGCCGCAGTAACTGGTCGGACCTGGCGGAGGGCGGGGCGGCCGATGAGTCGGCGGACGAAGCGGCGCCGGCGACTGCGGCAAGTGGCAGCATCGACATCAACTCAATCAGGATTACCGATGCCCGGGTTCGCTACACGGACGAGGAAGCCGGCGAATCGATCACGCTAGACGGCATGAACCTTCGGCTTGGCAGGGTGCAGAACGAAGTGTCCGCAGTGCCACTGAGCGCTGAGCTGCAATTCGACATGCAGCCTGACGGAATGAGTGGAACGCTGGCGCTTGAGTCCGTGGTGACCTTCGATTCGGAGAGTGGCCTGGCGCAGCTTGACGACCTTTCTGTCGAGGGTGTGCTCGAGGGTCTCGCGTCTATACCGACAAACCTCAGGCTCTCGACCGACCGTATCGAAATTCTCACCAACGAGTCGCGGGTATCGATGCAAACGGTCGACCTGTCAGTGCTGGACATGCGTATCGTCGCGAACGTTGAGCCTTTTTCATACGAGAACAACATCACACCGAAAGCGACAATCGCCATCGATGCGTTTTCTCCGCGAACATTGATGCAGTTGTTCGATGTCGCGCCGCCGGAGACCGCGGACCCGTCCGCACTAAGTCGGGTCATCGTCGAGGCGACCGCCGAGATGACGGCGACCGCAATCGAGTTGTCCAAAATGTCGATCAAGCTGGACGACACAACGTTTACTGGCGCTTTGTCCATTCCGAGCAGTGATACCGGGGCCTACCAGTTTGAGCTGGTCGGAGACTCGATCGACATCGCGCGCTACATGGAACCAGCCAGTGAAAGTGACAGCGCTGCCGAGACTGAGGCAGTGCCGGTCGAGATTCCGGTCGATCTCATCCGGCCACTCAATGCCCGCGGCAAGCTGAAGCTGGCGAGAGCCTCGCTGGGCAACATCATTTTCGAAAACATCGACGTTGGCCTCAACTCGAGCAATGGCAGAATGCGAATCTTCCCGATTTCCTCCGGGTTTTTCGGCGGCACGTATTCAGGGGATGTGCGCATTGATGTCGCTGGCCCGGTTCCGGTCCTGTCGATGAACGAGAAGATCGCGGACGTTGACCTGGCGCGATTGGCCAGGGCGATGTTCCAGCAGGAGAACGTAACCGGTGCGATCAAGGGGTCCTTTGTCCTGTCCGGAAAAGGTGCCGATCTCGCGGCGATCCAGCGAAACCTTGCGGGCGATTTGTCGATGGAACTCAAGGACGGTTCGTACATCGGAACAGATGTCTGGTACGAGATTCGCCGCGCGCGCGCATTGCTGAAAGGTACAGAGCCACCAACAGCTGTACTGCCGGCCAAGACCGACTTCAGTACTGTGCGCATGACCGGTGTTGTGACCGATGGAGTGATGCGCAGCAATGATTTGTTCGCGGAATTGCCCTTCATGCAATTGACCGGCGGCGGAAAAGTCGACCTTCCTGAAGGAACTGTCGACTATGCGCTGTCGGCAAGAATTTTTGACCGGCCGGAATTCCAGCGAAACGCGACGCCTGAGGAGCTGGACGAACTGACGGAAGCCGTCATACCGTTGAAGATCACCGGCCCGCTCACGTCACCCAGTGTCAAGCCGGACATTGAAAAGCTGCTGCAGAAGCAGGTGGAAGAAGAACTCAAAGACAAACTGAAAGACAAGCTGAAAGGCCTGTTCGATTGACGGTGCAGCGAAATCTTTTTTGCTGCCTGTTGCTGGCCTTGTGCCAGGCCGCGCAGTCGGCCGACATACTGAGCATCGAAGTCGACAATAATAAGGGCACCTATACCCTGACATCCGAAGTCTGGTTCGACGCCACCATTCCGCAGCTCTTCGAGGTGTACCGGTACTGGGACTACTCCACAAGATTTTCGAGCGCAATCGTCGAGGCGCGTGACCTGCCGGCCGATGAGCAGGGTCGTCCGCTGTTCTACATTCGCAACAAGGGCTGCGTACTTTTCTTCTGCCAGTCTTTCGAACGCCGGGGATACATCGAGACCGAGGCCAACAAAGAGCTGCGCGCTTTCGCCGATCCGGAGACCAGCGACTTTCATCACAGCAACGAAAGCTGGCGGTTTGTCGCACGCGACGGAGGCACAGTCGTTACCTACGATTTGTCGATGGAACCGAAGTTCTGGATCCCGCCGGGTATTGGCCCCTACCTGATCAAGCGCAAGCTGAAAAAGAATGGCAGTGAGGCCGTTAATCGCATCGAAGTTATCGCCCGGGAGATTGTTCCGCGGGGACAGCAGGGTGAGTGACTTCGCGTGCCGCGTGCTCGCGTGGTTCGATGAGCACGGTCGCAGGGATTTGCCGTGGCAGCAGGACGTCACGCCATACCGGGTATGGGTCTCGGAGATCATGCTGCAACAGACCCAGGTGGCGACGGTGATTCCCTACTTCAATCGATTCGTCGAACGCTTTCCGGATGTGTCGGCGCTTGCCGCCGCCAGGCAGGACGAGGTGCTCGCGCGCTGGTCCGGGCTGGGCTATTACGCGCGAGCGAGAAACCTGCATAAAGCCGCACAGGTCGTGCACGGGAAATTCGGCGGCACGTTTCCGGCGTCACTCGATGCGGTAATGACCTTACCCGGTATCGGTCGCTCCACGGCGGGAGCGATATTGTCGTTGGCATTCGCCCAGCGTCACGCGATTCTCGACGGCAATGTAAAGCGCGTGCTCGCGAGGCATGCCGCAATCGCGGGCTGGCCTGGCACCGGACGCGTCGCGGATGAACTCTGGCGAGTCGCCGAACAGCATACGCCGCAGAAGCGGGTGGCTGAGTACACGCAGGCAATGATGGATCTGGGTGCGACACTCTGCACGCGCAGCAAGCCATCGTGTGAGCGATGTCCTGTCGCGGATGATTGTGAATCTTTGCTAATGAACAAGGTCGGGGATTATCCGGGACGAAAACCAAAGTCCGCAAAACCCTTGCGAACGACGACGATGATCCTTGCGAGTGCGAACGGCCAGGTCTATCTCGAGCGCCGTCCCGAGACCGGAATCTGGGGTGGGCTCTGGAGCCTTCCCGAACTGGACGAGCGCTCTGTCGGCGAGTGGTGCGAGGATGTACTCGACAGCGCAGCGACCCGGACGCAGCCATGGGATATCCTTCGCCACAGCTTCAGCCACTACGATCTCGATATTCAGCCGATAGTGGTGCACCTGGATTCGCGGGCGGCCCACGTGGCCGATGCCGGCGCCCGGGTTTGGTACAAGCTTGACGACGAGCCGCCCGGTGGACTGGCGGCGCCGGTGAAGAAACTGATCAATCAATTAAGGAACAGGAACAATGCCACGCACTGTTAATTGCGCTCTTCTGGGCAAGGAAGCCGAGGGTCTCGACTATCTGACCTACCCCGGCGATCTCGGACAACGCGTCTACGAAAACGTGTCGAAGGAGGCCTGGAAGCAATGGCTGGGTCACCAGACGATGCTGATCAACGAGTACCGGCTGACCCCGATCGAACCCGAGGCCCGCAAATTCCTGGAAACGGAAATGCAAAAATTCTTCTTCGGCGAAGGTTCGGCGGCCCCCAAGGAATTCGTCCCCCCAACCGCATAAGACCCATATAAGGTGACAGTGACCTTATATCGACTTTCGGCCCAGGCAGCGCCTTGCGTCTAGGCGATATAAGGTCACTGTCACCTTATATGGGTTAGTGCAGGGGGAGTTCGGTTTTCTTTTGTACCGTGCGGATGGTAACGCTCGAGTTGACGCGGGCGACGCCAGGCAGGCGGGTCAGTGCGTCGCGGTGCAGCCGTTCGAAGTCAGCCATGTCCGCCACGACGACGCGCAGCAGGTAATCGAACTCGCCCGTCATGAGATAGCACTCCATGACCTCGGGGATGCTCTTCACGGCGCCCTCGAACGCCGTGAGTTCACGCTCTTCCTCCCGGTGCAGGCCGATCTGCACGAAGATGCTGCCGGGCAGGCCGACCTTCTTCTGGCTCAGGAGTGCCGCATAGCGGTCGATAATGCCGGACTCCTCGAGCGTTCGTACTCGACGCAGGCAGGCCGACTCCGACAGGTTCACCGCCGCCGCCAGTTGCACGTTGCTGATGCGGCCGTCTTTCTGGAGCTCGTTAAGTATCAATTTGTCGTAGCGGTCGAGTGCCATAGCAGAAAATTGCTCATAAGGGATTATAGACCGCAGAAACTGCC
>Ga0224505_10000836_pt1 | contig 20769 bp, 23 predicted proteins | sample SF_Jan12_sed_USG_FD_169102 | JGI IMG/M metagenome (GOLD analysis project Ga0224505, IMG submission 169102) | Sediment microbial communities from San Francisco Bay, California, United States - SF_Jan12_sed_USGS_4_1 | ecosystem: Environmental > Aquatic > Marine > Sediment | place: USA: California... | reverse complement strand
CTTTGTTTTGCCTTGACCGGCCCGGAGCGAATGATATCTCGTGAGTCGCCCAACCAAATAATTGGAGCCAGCTTGACATTCATTGGTGGATTATACCGAATTCGGTATGACTTTCAATAGAGAATATACCGAATTAGATATAAAATCGGGAGAGCTCGAACGTCGCCTTTGGGTCAGCAGCGGCCAGTAAGCATCTTACACCGTGGAGGCTGGATTCGGTTGTAACCAGGCATCCACCAATCCGGGATGATCAATGCAGCGAGAAGCAATCTAAACCACTGTTCGACTTCGAGCATCAAAGTGCGGTATACGCAAGATTGAAAACTTGTTTGGGGGAGTCCTGTTTGTGAGAAATATCGCCAAATACATTGCAGCTGCGTTTCTGTTCGCCAGCCCGTTAGCGGCGACAGCCGAGCAACAGCCACCCGCCCAAGTGATGTTGTTTGGCGTCTTCCACTTCTCAAACCCGGGGCGCGACATGGTGAAGACAGATCAAATGAACGTCATGACTAATGAGAATCAGGCGTACCTTGGAGCGCTTTCCGCCGAAATCAGCAAGTTCAATCCAACAATTGTTCTGTTGGAGTTTGAACCCGAACGAGAACCCGAGATGCAAGAACGATTTCGGCAGTATCTCGACGGCACCTATGATTTACCTAGCAATGAGATATACCAACTAGGCTTTCGAATTGCCGCTCTTAGTGACGCAGACACCATCCATGGTTTTGACGAGACAGGCATCCAGTGGAATGCGGAGCCGTTGTTTGACTATATGGAGAGTAATGACACCGAAACTGGCGCGAGAATGTCTGCACTCATTGAAGAGTTGACCCGCGATGCGCAGGAAGAACAGACCAGGCTATCATTGCGGGAACTGTTAGTACGCTACAATGATCCCGACCGCGATGCTTTGAACCGCGGCATCTACGTTTTAACCAATCATGTTGGCGGCAACGGCAACTTTGTGGGCGCCGACGCGGCCGCCAGTTGGTGGCACCGCAACTTCCGCATGTACGCTCTCGTGCAGCAGCATGCACTACCGGGCGAGCGAGTGCTCGTCATCGGTGGCCAAGGACACATCGCAATATTGCGCCAGTTGCTAGCAGATGACCGTGACCGGGAGGCTGTTGACGTACGCCCCTATCTGAATCAGTAGTGGCTACGTTTAGCCTGGTCAGGTTGGCAATGTCCCCTTAACAGGAAAAATGGCACCTACTTGGGCTGCATCCGAATAGCTCCGTCGATTCGGATCGTCTCGCCGTTCACGACCGGATTGCCGTAGATGAAGGCGGCCGTGTCCGCGTATTCTTCCGGGCGGCCCAGCCTCGGCGGGAAGGGGATCTGCTTACCGAGCGACGCCTGAACTTCTTCTGGCATTCCGGCGAGCATCGGGGTCATGAATATGCCGGGTGCAATGGTGTTAACGCGAATGCCGAACTGCGCGAACTCCCGTGCGAGCGGCAGCATCATGCCAACCACACCGCCTTTCGATGCCGAGTACGCAGCCTGGCCGATCTGACCTTCGAACGCGGCTACTGACGCAGTGCTGATTACAACGCCACGCTCGCCCTGATCGTTGGGCTCATTGAGTTGCATTACGGCTGCGGCTTCCTTGGTGACGATGTAACTGCCGACGAGATTGATCTGGATGACGCGATTGAAGTTTTCAGCGGGCCACGGGCCGTCGCGACCCAGCGTGCGACCGGCTGTCGCGATGCCTGCACAATTGACGGCAAGCGTGATTCCACCCATGAATTCTTTGGCTGCCTTGATCGCCGCCTTGACGCTTTCTTCGCTAGCAACGTCTGTACGTACAAAGATCGCGCGAGCCCCGAGTTCGGCGGCTTGCGCTTTGCCTTGTTCCTCGTTGACGTCGAGGAGTACGACTTGGCCACCTGCGGCGATGATGCGTTGCGCGGTGGCGAGTCCGAGACCCGACGCGCCGCCGGTGACTACTGCTTTTGCAATTCCGAGATCCATGGCTGTTCCTGCTTTGATGGTTTAGTTTATTTCAATTCCGATCGCGGTAGCTTCGCCGCCGCCGATGCAGAGTGATGCGATGCCGCGTTTTAATTTCCGATTACGCAGCGCATGCAAAAGTGTAACGATAATTCTCGCACCGGTAGCGCCGATCGGGTGTCCCAGCGCACACGCGCCGCCATTTACATTGACTTTCTTGTGATCGATTCCGACATCAACCATTGCGGCCATCGTCACACAGGCAAATGCTTCGTTGATCTCGTAGAGATCGACGCTGTCCGGATTCCAACCAAGTTTTTCATGCAGCGCCCGGATTGCGAATACCGGCGCCGTAGTGAACCACTCTGGCTCATGGGCAAAACCTGAATGCCCGACGATTGTCGCGAGCACTTTCAGGCCACGATTTTTGGCCTCGCTGGCACTCATCAATATGAGTGCGGCCGCGCCGTCGGATATTGACGACGAACTTGCTGCAGTAACGGTTCCATCTTTTGCGAAAGCCGGTTTCAGGGTCGGGATCTTATCTGGATTGGCAGTGCCCGGCCCCTCGTCCTGGCTGACGGTTACAGCGCCCTTGCGGGTCGCGACCGTAACCGGAGTGATCTCGGTGTCGAAGGCACCGCTCGACATGGCGGCGCGCGCCCGGGTGACCGATTCGATCGCAAAGGCATCCTGGTCTTCGCGGCTGAAGCCGTATTTCCTGGCAGTCAGTTCCGCAAAGTGCCCCATCATGTTGCCGTCGGCCGGATTTTGCAGTCCATCAAAGAACATGTGATCAAGCACTTCCTGGTGCCCCATGCGATAGCCTGACCGCGCTTTCGGCATCAGGTAGGGCGCGTTGCTCATGGACTCCATGCCGCCCGCGACAACGATGCTCGCACTGCCAGCGCGGATCAGGTCGTTGCCCAGCATCGTGGCTTTCATGCCGGAACCGCAAACCTTGTTAAGGGTCGTGCACCCGGTGTGCAACGGAATGGCGGCTTTGATGGCCGCCTGCCTTGCAGGCGCCTGCCCAAGGGCGGCGGGTAATACACAGCCCATGAAGACTTCGCTGATGGAGTTGGTATCGACGCCGGATTCATCTACGCAGGCCCGGATCGCGGCGGCCGCGAGTTCCGGACTGGTCGCGCCGGAAAGCGAACCCTGGAACGCGCCGAGTGGCGTCCGTTTCGCGGCTACTATTACAACTGGGTCAGAATTCATTGCATATGACTCCGTCAGGCGAATGAGAGTATGTGTGCGCTACTGTCGGGAAATCGGCAAGGAAGCGCAATATTGCGTATCTGGTAGTCAGGCCGCGTCCTCGTTCAACAGCAGATCGGGTTCGCCGAGGGCGAGCAAAATACTTTGCCGGGCGGCCTCGGCCAGCTTCTTTGAGGATGCAAAGTCTTCGTCGCCTGGTGCGATTGCAGGCAATATTTCGATTGTGAGATCTGCAGGCCATGGCATTAATCGGCCCGATGGCATCATTTCGCGCGTACCTGAGATGGCAATCGGTACCACGGGCAGGTCGCCTTTAACGGCCGCAACAAATGCGCCAGGGCGAAAACGTCCTACGCCGGGCTTCAGAACAAATGTGCCTTCGGGGAAAAAACCGAGCGATTCGCCTCCCTTTGCGGCCTTAACGAGCTGCCTTGCATCCCTGGAGCTGCCGACGGTCTCGTTGCGCTCAACAAATTTCGAGCCTGCACGCCGCAAGAGGAAGTGCACGACCGGAATGTCCCGCATCTCACCCTTGATAACGAATCCAAACCTCGCGGGTAGATAACCCTTCAGCAGCGGACCATCGATATAGCTGGCGTGATTGGCGACGACCACGCAGCTGTCGAGCGGTAAATTGTCCATTCCGCGAACCGTGACACGCACGCCTGCGACGACAAAGACCATTCTTGCCGCAAATGTGACCAGCTTCTGGCGTCGAAGGTTGCCCGGAACGAGCAAAGCGACGATCAGGGAGAACAGGCAGGCGAGCGAAAAAATTGCCCATGCCCACAGTCCCCAGAGATAATTTGTGACCCGTGTGACCCAGTTCACTTTATGTTAACGCCTTGCAGTTTCTGTGACAGCGGTCACGCCCATAATTCAAAGTCGTCACCATACTCATAAACCTTGATAAATCCGTCGCTTGGCGGTGCATTGGAAATATTGCCAGGAGTCGGAACGGCGTATGCTACCAGTACGACGACCCGGTTGGCAGATGTAACGCAGCAAAGGATTGCTCGACCAGAGAAGATGGACATTATGGGTAGTAGCAACAAACAAAGCACACCTGAGTCACAGACCGTCACTCGTTCCGAGGAATTAGTGGATCGCTTTCTCGATGCGATATGGATGGAACGCGGCCTGTCGAAAAATACACTTGGTGCATATCGTGCGGACCTGATGACCTTGGGACGTTCGTTGGCGGAAGACAGCAAGTCGATCAAGAGTGCCGACAAAGCCGACCTCCTGAACTTCATTGCCGAGCGAGTCGAAAGTGGCGCCAAGCCGCGATCGACTGCCCGCCAGTTGTCCAGTTTCCGTCGCTTCTTCCGCTATATTCAGCGTGAAGGCTTGCGTGAGAGTGATCCGACCGCGGACATCGAGATGCCACGAATCGGCCGTTCATTGCCGAAAACGTTGTCAGAAGACCAGGTCGACGCGTTACTGAGTGCACCGAATACGGATGAGCCCCTGGGACATCGCGACAGGGCGATGCTTGAGCTGTTGTATGCGACAGGACTTCGCGTCTCGGAACTGATCAATCTCAAGCAATCGCAAGTGAATTTTAACCAGGGCGTGCTGCGCATCGTCGGCAAAGGTGATCGCGAACGTCTGATTCCCCTGGGCGAAGAATCCCAGCGCTGGCTGAAAGAATTCATAAACAGCTCGCGTATGGAGATCCTGCTCGAGCGGCAAACGGATTATCTTTTTCCGACGCGGCGCGGCGACCGCATGACCCGCCAGGCCTTCTGGCACATCATCAAGCGCTATGCCGAGAAAGCCGGCGTACGGCAGAAGATGTCGCCTCACAGCCTGCGGCACGCATTTGCCACCCATCTTCTAAATCACGGCGCTGATCTCAGGGTCGTGCAGATGCTACTGGGGCACAGTGACCTGTCGACGACCCAGATCTATACGCACGTTGCCCGCGAACGACTGAAGGACCTGCACGCAGAGCACCATCCGCGCGGCTGATTCGCTTCGGCTATACCGCGGGGTCTGCTAGACTCCGTGCCGCCGGGGAACCGTTCCTTTGATTCCCGGTCTTACCGACAGAGTTTTCGCCATTCAGGACCTGCATAAATGAGCCGTATTACCGCAATTTTCTTCGCCCTGCTGACAGTGTTCAGCTTTGGATCCGCGTCTGCAGCAGAAGATGCGCAACTCGAGGCGGTTCGCGCCAAAATCAGCGCGATGTTCGATGAGATTGGCGCAGAGAACGTCAATGAAAGTCCGGTAGATGGCTGGTATACGGTACACAAAGGTTCAATCGTGGCTTATGTGTCCGCGGACGGACGCTACCTGTTACAGGGCGACCTCATCGATCTCGATAATCAATTGAACCTGAGCGAGCAGACTCGCAACGATGCACGCAAGCTGCTCATGTCCTCGCTTGCCGACGACCAGACCATCATGTTTTCGCCCGTCGACCCGAAGTTCCGGGTTACTGTTTTTACCGATGTTGACTGCACCTACTGTCGCAAGCTGCACAGCGAAATCGATGAGTACCTTGCACAGGGAATTGCGGTTCGCTACATACTCTATCCCCGCAACGGGCCGGCCTCGAGGGCTTGGAGTGTGTCGGAAGATGTCTGGTGCGCAAGAGACCGCAACCGGGCACTAACCGCCGCGAAACTGGATCGGGATTTCGAAACACAGAAGTGCGATGCATCCGCAGTTACGAAGCAATACATGTTGGGGCAAGACATCGGATTGACTGGTACGCCAGCCATCGTATTCGACGACGGCACGCTGGTGAGTGGTTACCTGCCGCCAGCAGCACTCGCAAGCCGCCTGCAACTTTCGAAGCAGCTCGCCAAGAACTAGGGCCCGTTAACGGGCCTTAAAGCCCGTTCAGGATTTCGCGCGCCTCAGCTCGTGAAAGTGCACGCCGTTATTCTGTCCGCAATCCTCGAAGTATTTCTGCAGCGCGAATCGGCCGCTCTGAAATGCGAGATCGTCCCACGGAATTTCTTCCTCGCTGAACAAGCGTGATTCCAGGGTTTCTTCGCCAGCGCCGAAATCACCGACCAGTTTGCCGCAGAAGAAGATGTGTACCTGGCCTGCATCCGGGACATCGACCGACGCAAACTGGTGGCTGATTTCAACACTGGCGCAAGCCTCTTCCATGGTCTCGCGAGCCGCACCGGCCGCCATCGTTTCACCGAGTTCCATGAATCCTGCGGGAACGGTCCAGTAGCCGTAGCGGGGCTCGATCGAACGCTTGCAAAGCAGGACCTTGCCTGCGCTCTCGACGACGCAGCCGACAACCAGCAGCGGGTTCTTGTAATGCACCGTGTGGCACTCGTCACATACCGCGCGCTCGCGATTGTCGCCGTCCGGTACTATGCGACTGATATTGCCGCCGCAACTCGAGCAGTACTTCATTTTCTCAACCAGTTACTTAAGATGGTGCCGGGAGGGGGAATCGAACCCCCACTTTGTTTCCAAAACCGGATTTTGAGTCCGGCGCGTCTACCAGTTCCGCCATCCCGGCTCGGTGTGGTGGGCATGTTCGACGGGGGCCGCCCGCTCGAACGGCGCACAGTATATTCGCGGTTTCTGTGATCCGCAAAGAAAGCCTCACATTTTGCGACCCTTTCCGGCAGGTAGGCATCTAATATCCCGAATATGAGCAAATTTGCAGATATCAAGATCGACCCCGGCGTAGTCCGGCGGGCTGCCGGCGGAGACGCCAAGGCTCACGAGATCATCTATCGGGCGTTTGCGACGCCGGTGTATTCGATCTGCCTGAGATTTACCAAGGCACCGGCGAATGCCGAGGATCTCGTGCAGGAAACGTTCATCGAGATCATGCGTTCGATAGCCTCGTTCCGCGGCGAGGCGGCGCTGGGCAGCTGGATTCGGCGCATAGCGGTGACCAAGTCGCTGATGTTCCTGCGCTCGGCCTGGACCAAACGAGGCCAGGCGCTGGCCGATGGTTGGGACGATATGACCGCCGGCGATGCAGTGAGTCACGGCATTTCCAGTCATCCGGATGACGCGATGGACCTGGACGCTGCACTGGCGAACCTGCCGGATGTGAGTCGGGCCGTGATCTGGTTACACGATGTCGAAGGTTTCACCCACAAGGAGATCGCCGACCTGATGGGCAAGACCGAGAGTTTTTCAAAGTCGCAGTTGTCGAGAGCCTATCAACGACTGCGACCTATGCTGAGTGCTGAAAAAAGCACACAACCCGATGGCGCCGCCGTCGGAAGTTACTAGTTGGAGTTGCTGAAATGAGCAGTGACGAGAAGGACCCTGAAATGATTTGTGCATTAACCGCTGACGAACATGCTGTTTTGCGGCGCGGGCTGAGATCGCTCCCGCAGACGATGCCGCCACGCGAGGTTTGGACCCGCATTCGGCAACAGGCCGAGGCGGAGGGTTTGTTGACAGCCACGCCACCAGGCAGTCGCAGCAGGTGGTACACCGGAATCGGTCTTGCCGCCGCGCTTGCGCTGGTGGCGGTGATGATACCTGGCAACCAGGATGTCATAGACCCCACGACAGTGGTTCCGCAGGGCGCGACGTCGAACTCAACCGACCTTTCGAATTTGAGAGCATTGCAGGTGCAATCGCGCGAGCTTGAGCGCGATCTTCGCTCGCTGCCCGCTGAGCCGCGAGTCGCTCGGGCCGGCACGGTAGCCACGATGTCCGATATCGAGAGCCGTATTGCGGCGATCGATTATCAATTGAGTGATCCGACGGTTGAGTGGGCCGACGGAGACAAGGAAATTTTCTGGCGCGAGCGCGTCAGGTTGATGAAATTGCTGCTGCAGTTGCGCTATGCGCAGGCGCAACGAGCGGCATATTAGACCGGGAAGTATTGGATTCAGGAGTAGTACAAGATGAAAACGTGGAAAACATTATTGCCGATAGCAGCGAGTTTGCTGCTTGCCGGCCAGGTTCATGCGCAATCAGACGATGAGACAAAGCGGCTGGAAGCCGAGCAGCGCAAAGCCGAATACTCTGAGCGGCTGCGTGCAGCGGAGGAGCGTATGGAACAGGCCGCGCGCGAAATAGCGGAAATCACACGCGAGCGTTTGCCGAGCATGGCTCAGTATGAAAGCCGCTTCGAACTATGGAACAAGCCGAGGATCGGCATAACGATTGAAAGCAACGAGAAGAGCGGAAAAGTCGACGGCGTCGAGGTGGGCGGTGTCACGCCGGAAAGCGCGGCCGATGATGCGGGACTTCGTGCGGGAGACATAATTACTGCAGTCAACGGCGAATCGTTGAGTGCCGAAAGCAGTTTCGACTCGAATCAGCGTTTGCTCGATTTTATGAAGGGCTTGAAAGAGGGCGAGCAGATCAAGCTCGATTACCTGCGCAATGGCAAACCAGAGTCGGTCGAATTGACACCGCGAGTCATGCAGATGCACGCATTTTCGTGGGCCCCTGGCGGTGAACAGGGACGCATGCCAATGGCACCGGATCGTCCGTTTGCACCCGAGGCTATGGAAAAGTTCCAGTTGAAATTCGGATTCCCGTTTGCGGGCGGCGCCTGGGGCAGCATGGAGCTCGTGGCACTTAACAAAGGCCTCGGCAGGTATTTCGGAACGGACTCGGGATTGCTGGTCGTCAGTGCTCCCAAGATAGAGGGCATCGATCTGCAGGACGGCGATGTTATTCAGTCCATTGATGGTCGTGCACCAACTGATGTTCGCCACTGTCTCAGAATCCTGGGTTCATACGAAAGTGGCGAGACCCTGGAACTTGGCATCATGCGCGACAAGAAGCAGCGCACGGTCAAAGTCGAGGTGCCGGCCGATCCGCACAGTTCGCTGATGAAACCGAGACCGGTCAAGCCGGCTCGGGCACCGGTCCGGCCGGTGCCGCCGCCTGATACGGCGTCGACCTGAGCCGGATACAGAAGTCGAGGTTGGGAAATAGACATGGGTGCGCATGGCTTTGATACCATGCGCGCCCATGTTGATTGCCGATTTCGATTACGAACTCCCCGATGAGCTGATTGCGCGCTATCCGGCCGCGGATCGCCGTGGCAGCCGGCTGCTGGAACTCGGCGATGCGATCCATGACCGCGCTTTTGGCGAGTTTCCGTCCATGTTGCGACCGGGCGACCTGCTGGTGTTCAACAACACGCGCGTGATCAAGGCGCGCCTGGCCGCGCACAAGGAAACGGGCGGTCGAGCCGAAATACTGATTGAGCGTGTGCACGGCGAACGAGCCGCACTTGCGCACATCAAGGCGAGCAAGTCGCCCAAGCCTGGCGGGCGCCTCATGCTTGCGGATGATGTGGTAGCTACCGTGGTCGGCCGTGACGGAAACTTGTATGCACTGGATTTCTCGGTCGACGTCATGCCGTTCCTTGAGTTACACGGCGATGTGCCCTTACCGCCTTACCTCGGACGAACAGCTGAAGCATCCGACGTAGCCCGTTACCAGACGGTCTACGCCAAGACGCCTGGCGCGGTTGCGGCGCCAACGGCGGGCCTGCATTTTGACGAAGCGATGCTGGTGGAGACACGCGATGCGGGGGTCGCTCATGCGTGGGTGACTTTGCACGTTGGCGCGGGCACCTTTCAATCGCTTCGGGAAGACAATATTCGTGACAATCGTTTGCATAGCGAGCGTGTGCAGGTCAGCGAGGCGTGTTGTGAAGCCGTGCAGCAAACGAAGCGAGCTGGCGGGCGCGTAATTGCTATCGGTACGACCTCTGTCCGGGCGCTGGAGTGTGCGTCCGTTAGTGGCTCGATCCTGCCATTTGACGGTGAGACGGACATGTTCATACTGCCGGGTTACAAGTTTCGGACGGTCGACGCCATGATCACGAATTTTCATCTACCGCAGTCGTCCTTGCTCATGCTTGTAGCGGCGTTCGCTGGGCAAGAGCGAATATTGAATGCCTATCGGCATGCAGTGCGTGAGAAATACCGGTTCTTCAGCTACGGTGACGCCATGTTTCTCACGCCGGATAGTCGCGTATGAATTTTGAAATCAGTCACCACTGCGGTGCAGCCCGGCGCGGCACATTGAAATTTCGCCGGGGTGAGATCCAGACTCCGGTGTTCATGCCCGTGGGAACCTACGGCACTGTGAAAAGCGTCACGCCGGAGGAAGTCGCCGCGGACGGAGCCGAGATTATTCTTGGTAATACATTCCATCTCATGTTGCGCCCGGGAACCGAGGTCATCCGTGCCCACGGTGGCTTGCATGAATTCATGAACTGGCATCGGCCGATACTTACTGATTCCGGTGGATTCCAGGTCTTCTCACTTGCGGCCATGAGGAAGCTGTCGGAAGAGGGCGTGAAGTTCCAATCCCCGGTCAACGGAGACGCAGTCTTTCTGACGCCGGAGAAGTCGATGGAAGTGCAACACGATCTGAACGCCGATGTGACGATGATCTTTGACGAGTGCACGCCGTATCCGGCCACTGAAAAGGAGGCGCGCGAGTCGATGCAGTTGTCGTTGCGGTGGGCGGAACGTAGTCGCAAGCGCTTCGATGAACTAAAAGCAGCCGAGCCCGAGCGTGGCGAGGCGCTGTTCGGGATAGTGCAGGGCGGCATGTACGAGCACCTAAGGAACGAATCGCGCGATGGCTTGGTTAGTCTTGGGTTCGACGGCTATGCAATCGGTGGCCTTGCCGTGGGTGAACCCGAGGCGGAACGCCATGCAGTGCTCGATGCTCTGATGCCGACCATGCCAACGGATACACCGCGGTATCTCATGGGGGTTGGTACGCCTGTTGATATTGCCGAGGGTGTATCGCGTGGTATCGACATGTTCGACTGCGTCATTCCGACGCGCCATGCACGTAATGGGCTGCTGTATACCTCACAAGGTGACGTTCGGTTTCGCCACGCGAGGTACCGGGACGATACGTCCGCGCCCGATCCCGAGTGCGGCTGTTACACCTGCAGCCATTATTCGCTGGCCTACTTGCGGCATCTTGAGAAATGCGGCGAGATTCTTGGCCCGCGCCTCGCGACCATACATAATCTTCATTATTATCAGAAACTTATGGCGGAAATTCGCGAGTCGATTGCGGCTGGAACGCTGCCTGACCTGCTTGCAAAATTGCGCTCGATTTACGACTGAACACAAAATCTCCGGCTAAATCTTGCGTTCTCGTTAGTCGCCCCCAACTACGTGGCTTGTGCCATAATACCGCGCTGTTTTTCCCGGGCTTGCCCAAACCTCCAAACCCAGAAGTAGAGAATTATGGATTTCTTCATTCAAAACGCTTACGCGCAAGGTGCTCAGCAAGGCGATTCCACCAGTTTCATTATCATGATGGTGCTGATGTTTGCTGCTTTTTACTTCCTGCTGATTCGTCCGCAACAAAAGAAACAGAAGGCGCATTCCGAACTGGTTGCCGGGCTGAAGGCCGGAGACGAAGTTCTGACCGCTGGCGGAATTCTCGGCAAGGTCTCCGCCGTGAGTGATCACTACGCCGTCGTCGCGATCAGCGAAAACACGGAAATAAAGATTCAGAAAGCGAGCGTCTCGGTAGTCGTACCCAAGGGTACGTACGACGAAGCCTGATTCCCGGAATTTTATGAACAAGTATCCCGCCTGGTTAAACACCCTGGTCCTCGTCATATTGATTGCAGGATGCCTGCTGGCGTTGCCAAATATTTACGGCAGCGTGCCGGCCCTGCAAATCGCGGACACCAATGGCACCGAGTACACCGATGCGCGTCTGCAGGAGTATCGCGAGTATGTCGAACTGTCGGGCGTAACGCCCGAAGCGGCCTACTTGCAGCATGGCCGGGTTGTGATGCGCTTTGAACCCGGGACCGAGCTCGCGCCTGTCGCACAGGATCTGAAGGCCCGCTACGGTCGCGACGCGAGTGTCGCATTGACGCTCACGCCGAAACTGCCGGACTGGGTACGAAACGCCGGCCTGAGCCCGATGAGTCTCGGCCTGGATCTTCGAGGCGGGGTGTACGTGTTGCTGGAAGTTGACATGGACACGGCGATTGATACGCGCATGGCGCTGTACGAACAGGCGCTCGATGAAAGCTTGCGTGATGCGAAGATTCGACACCGCGTCGATTTCGACAGCCGGGAAATCACCATACGACTTACAACACCTGACGATCTGGAAAGCGCTCGTGAGGTAGTGGAGCGTGTCGACACGGATTTGCTCGTTGCGGATGGTCCAGATGGAAAATCCCTGACAGTCCGGATGAGCGATGCGCAAATCAGTGCGCGCCATGACTTCGCTATCGAGCAGAACATAACGACCTTGCGCAATCGCGTCGACCAGCTGGGTGTGGCCGAACCGCTGGTGCAGCGGCAGGGCGTTGACCGCATTGTTGTCCAGCTACCGGGCGTGCAGGACCCCAACGAAATTAACAAGATACTGACGGCGACCGCTACCCTCGAATTCAGGTTGGTCGACCTGTCCGGAACCGAGCCCGGGTCGCGACGTTACCCCGGTCGGACAGGCGAGGAATCGCAGGTGCTGAAGAGAAAAGTCATTGCGTCGGGCGATCAGATTATCGATGCGGCGTCCGGCTTCAGTGAAGGTCAGCCGATCGTTTCGATCACGCTGGACTCAGCAGGCGGTGAAAGCATGCTGCAGACCACGCTGAACAATTTGAAAAAGCCGATGTCGACGGTGTTCATTGAAACGCGGCGGGAGGCCGTCAAAGTCGGCGATGAAATCGAGTATGTGGATATCAAGACTGAAGAGATCATCAATACGGCAACGATCCAGGGAATATTCAAGGATCGGTTCCAGATCAGCGGTCTGAGGCCGGGTGAGGCACACGATCTTGCGTTGTTGTTACGAGCTGGCGCCCTGGCTGCACCTGTATTCAAGATCGACGAACGCACGATCGGCCCGAGTCTGGGTCAGGACAATATCGATCGCGGATTTAATGCGATTACGATCGGTTTTCTTTCGGTCGTCTTGTTCATGGTTGTTTACTACCGAACGTTTGGATTCATCGCAAATATCGCATTGTTTTCAAACCTCATTTTCGTATCTGCAATGCTGTCGTTGTTGCAGGCGTCTCTAACGCTTCCAGGCATCGCCGGGATTGTGTTGACTGTCGGTATGGCGGTGGACGCGAACGTACTCATTTTCGAGCGCATGCGTGAGGAGTTGGCCGCGGGTACGTCACCTCAAGCGGCGATCAACGCGGGCTATGAGAAGGCCTTTTCGTCAATCGCCGATGCGAACATAACTACGCTGATCGCGGCCATAGTCCTGTTCGGGATCGGGTCCGGTCCGATCAAAGGCTTCGCAATCACGCTTATGCTCGGAATCATCACTTCGATGTTTACAGCGATCGTCGGAACAAGAACCATAATCAATCTGGTTTACGGTGGGCGCAAGCTCTCGTCCGTGCCGGTTTAGGACCCAGAGTCATGCGTTTCATTAAAGAAAAAACCAATATTGATTTCCTCAGCGGGCGGCGTCGAATTATCGGGTTGACAATTTCAGCTTTGCTGGTGCTGACGTCACTTTTTTCGCTCGCAACGCGCGGCCTGGAATTCGGTATCGATTTTACCGGCGGCATTTTGCTGGAGGTGGGCTACCAGGAAAAGGCGAATCTCGACGAAATTCGTGGCAATTTGTCCAATGCGGGCTACGCGAATGCCCAGGTCCAGCGATTCGGCGCGGAGAACGTTGTACTTGTGCGCCTGCCGCCGCTGGAGGGAGACATCGACCAGATTCGTTCGCGGCTGCAACAGACCCTGCAGAGTGGTGACGAGACTACAGCTTTACGACGGGTTGAATTTGTTAGTCCGCAGGTCGGAAAAGAACTGGCCGAGAGTGGCGCGCTGGCGATGATCGTCGCCCTGCTGTTGATCTTTTTATATGTAATGGTTCGCTTTCAGTGGAAGTTTTCACTGGGAGCGGTTGCCGCGCTGGCGCACGATTCAATCATAACGGTTGGCTTCTTTTCGGTTTTCGGTTTTCCGTTCGATCTGACGGTCGTGGCAGCGGTGCTCGCGGTTATCGGCTACTCGCTCAACGACACGGTCGTCGTATTTGATCGAATTCGAGAAAATTTCTTCGCGTTGCGCGGCAGGGAGGCGGAGGAGTCGATGAACATCTCCCTGAACGAAACGTTGGCGCGAACCTTGATAACGGGCATGACGACCCTACTTGTACTCGTGGCACTGTTGACGCTCGGAGGCGAATCGATCGCGCCGTTCTCAATCGCCTTGATTGTCGGCATCGTGATCGGTACTTACTCATCGATTTACACGGCAAGCGCGATCGCGTTGGTACTCAAGGTTAGCGCCCAGGATCTGATCGAACCGATCAAGGACAAGTCACTGATCGACGACCTGCCCTAACCCCAATGTATGGATATAAGGTGACAGGATATAAGGTGACAGTGACCTTATATCGTTGACTGACTCATAGGTCGGTGGCGCCCAAATATGGCCGATATAAGGTCACTGTCACCTTATATCGGGGTTAGGCGAGTATGGCTTTGATTTCTTTCGCGCAGAGTGTCGCGAGACCCTTGTAGATTCTGGGCGTGCCGGCCAGTACGTGGCCGGTCGTCATATGATTCTCACGGCCATCGAGCGCGCTGACAATGCCGCCAGCTTCACGAATGATCAAGGTGCCGGCCGCAAGGTCCCAGGGCTGCAGGCCGGTTTCCCAGAATGCGTCCAGTCGACCGCAGGCGACGTAGCATAAGTCCAGCGCTGCGGCGCCGGGCCGGCGAACGCCCGAGGTGTTTTTGACCACCTTTTCGAGCATCGAAAGATACGGAGCCATTTCGCTGTCTGCCTGACGGAATGGAAAACCCGTTCCGATCAGGGCCCGGTCAAGATCCTTGATGCCGCTGACGCGAATTTTGCGCTCATCCAGTTGCGCGCCCTGGCCACGTGACGCGGTGAAAAGTTCCTCGCGCATGGGGTCGTAGACAACAGCGTGCTCAAGACGCCCGCCGATCTGCAGTCCGATCGAGATGCAAAAAACCGGAAAGCCGTGCAGGTAATTCGTCGTTCCGTCGAGTGGATCGATGATCCAGACGTGATCCGATTCGCCCGTCACGCCGGATTCTTCAGCCTGGATCGCGTGATCCGGATAGTGTTTGTGAATGACGTCGATGATGGCGCGCTCAGCGGCAAGATCCGCTGAACTGACGAAATCGTTATGGCCCTTTTTCTCAATGGTGAGCTTGTCGCGCTTATTGAAATTCCTGCCGAGTACGGCTCCCGCGCGGCGCGCCGCCATTACCGCAACATTTAATAGTGCGTGCATATCGATTCCGTCAATGTCAAAGAACTGGGCGAATCCGGCGACAAACCTGTCAGCCCGGGCTGCCGGGGCGGTAGAATAACGAACTTTTAGCCACCTGTCCCTAACAAGATGACTATACGAATCGTGCTCGTAGGCACTACTCATCCCGGCAATATCGGTGCCGTTGCCCGGGCGATGAAGAATATGGGTCTTAGCGATCTGGCACTTGTGAACCCGAAGTACTTCCCGCATGAGGAGGCGACGGCTCGCGCGTCGGGTGCGACTGACATACTCGATAACGCCAGAGTCGTCACCTCTCTTGCCGAAGCCCTGACTGATTGCGTTTATGTCGCTGGGGCGAGCGCACGGGCGCGGACTATCGGCTGGCCGACCATGGGTCCCAGGGATTGCGCCGAACGCATGATGCTGGAGATGAAGAAGGGGCAGGTTGCCGCCGTATTCGGCCCGGAGAAGTCGGGCCTCAACAACGACGATCTGGATCGTTGCCACACCCTGCTGACGATTCCGGCCAACCCGGATTTCAGCTCGCTGAATCTCGCGATGGCGGTGCAGGTTTTCACTTATGAATTGCGGGTCGCGAGCGCCCTGAACGGCGGGCCAGGATTCGCAAGCGAAGCACCCCCTGCGACCGGCGAGGAGATGGAACATTTTTATGCTCACCTTGAGCAGGTCTTTGAGGACGTGAAGTTCCTGGATCCCGACAATCCGCGCTACCTGATGCGCCGCATGCGTCGGCTGTTCATACGCGCGCGCCCGGACGTGAATGAGGTCAATATCCTGCGCGGATTCCTGACGGCGATTGAACGCACCCGGGAGTCAGGCTAGTGCCCGCGGGCGAAGATTTCATTTACCTGGACTACGCGGCTACGACACCGCTGCATCCTGTTGTCGCGGAGCGCATGCAAGCCGTGCAGAGCACTGCCGGGTTCAATCCAGCGTCCAATCACGTTGCGGGCCGGCGCAGTGCCGCCGTGGTCGAGCAAGCCGCCGCGCAGCTGGCCGCATTGCTGAACGTTGCTCCGGATTCCCTCGTCTGGACTTCCGGGGCGACGGAATCGAACAATCTTGCGATCCAGGGCGCGGCCAGGCTTCGTGCGCATCGCGGCAAGCACCTTGTCACGATGCAAACGGAACACAAAGCGGTCGTCGACGTCTTTAAGGCGCTGGAGAAGCAGGGATTCGAGGTCAGCTGGCTGGCACCGAATCCGGACGGTTCTCTGGCGGTGACAACCTTGACGGCTGCATTGCGGGACGACACGCAGCTCGTCTCGATCATGCAGGTGAACAACGAAACCGGGGTGATCCAGGACATCGCGGCCCTGGGCGCGGCCTGTCGCGAGCGCAATGTGTTGCTGCATGTCGACGGTGCTCAAGCGGCGGGAAAAATACCGGTCGATCTCGGGAGTTTGCCCGTCGACCTCTACTCCCTGACGGCACACAAGTTTTACGGCCCCAAAGGGGTCGGAGCCCTTTTTCTGTCGAAAGGCACGGCTCTTGAACCCCTGATGTACGGCGGCGGGCAGCAACAACGCCTGCGTCCAGGCACCCTCGCCGTTGATCTGATCGCGGGTATGGGCGAAGCCGCCGCAATCGCTGGCAGGAGTATCGACGCCGATCTCATCCATCTCGGCGCACTCAGGAATCAGCTATTGCAGGGACTGAGAAATATCGAAGGATTGCATATTAACGGTCCCGTGGACGGTGCTTATCCGGGCATACTCAATGTCGGCCTGCCCGACGTCGAAGGTGAGAGCCTGCTGCTGGCGCTGGAGCCGCTTTGCGTTGCGACCGGATCCGCCTGCAACTCCAGAAGCCAGGAGCCTTCGGCCGTTTTGCGCGCGCTGGGCCGCACGGATATTGAAGCGCAGAGCGCGATCCGCTTCAGCCTGGGCCGCGCGACGACGAGCATGGAGATTGAGCGGGCGATTTCCCTGTACCAGGACGCCGTTCTAAAGTTGCGTGAGCTCGCGCCGGAGCGTGCGGCTTGAACGGCGACCCTTACAATCCGGTTGTTCGCGACTATTTTGCGCGTCCCGAGCATGCCGGGGAGGTAATGGGCGAGGACGCGGCAGTCGCGTTTTTTGAAGACCAGGGCATGCGTATTCGCCTCTCGGCCAAGGTCGCGCGAGAGGACATAAAGACACTGCGTTTCCTGGCCTGGGGCTGCCCACACGTGATAGCAGCGGCCGAAGCATTCTGCCGCCGCTTTGAAGGCCGCCCAGCCGCCGAACTGGCTAACTTCGACGCGAGCCAGCTTATGCGGGATCTGGCTGTACCTGTAGAGAAAACCGGACGTATACTAGTGCTCGAAGACACGGTCCGATCGCTAAGGGCAGCCATACAGGACCGTAACACCAGCCAGGCACAGGACTAATATGGCAATTTCACTGACGGATTCGGCCGCAAACCGCGTTCGCAACTACCTTGACAAGCGCGGTGCGGGCATCGGGCTGCGGCTGGGTGTTACCAAGACCGGCTGTTCCGGCTATTCCTATGTCATCAACTATGCTGACACGATTGACGATACGGATGTTGTCTTTGAGGACAAGGGCGTTACGGTCATCGTTGACCCGGAAGCCCTGCCATTGATCGACGGTACGGAGGTCGATTTCGTCAAAAATGGCCTGAATGAGGCTTTCAGCTTCCGAAACCCGAATATTTCGGGCGAATGCGGTTGTGGCGAAAGCTTCAACGTCTGAAAATACCGGAGTAGAATTAACGGTTTACATTCATTCGGTCGGCCTGCGGGCCGGGCGGTATCTTATTTTTCATAAAGCGTAAGGAAGCACCACATGGCAGTTGAACAAACACTCTCCATTATCAAACCTGACGGCGTTCAAAAGAATCTGATTGGAGAGATCTACAGTCGTTTCGAAAAAGCAGGCCTTGAAATCGTTGCGGCTCGCATGATGCACCTGACGAAAGAACAGGCAGAGGGCTTCTACGCGGTACACCGCGAGCGACCGTTTTTCAACGACCTGGTGAAATACATGACCTCCGGTCCGGTCATGGTGCAGGCGATACGCGGCGACAACGCAATCGCGAAAAATCGCGAGATCATGGGTGCGACGAATCCCGCCAATGCAGATCCTGGCACGATTCGAGCGGACTTCGCGGCGAGCATCGAGGAAAACGTGGTTCATGGATCCGATGCGGCCGAAACCGCGGCGCAGGAAATCGCCTATTTTTTCGGTGATGACGGCGTTTGCCCGAGGACCCGCTAAGCGGATCCTGTCGTGACTGAACTCGTCAAAAAGGTAAACCTGCTCGGATTGTCGCAAGGCGATCTCGAGCAGTTCCTGTTGGCGCGTTCGGAAAAGCCGTTTCGCGCACGGCAGATCATGCAATGGATCTACCAGCGGGATGTCGATGACTTTGATGATATGACGGATCTCTCGAAGTCTTTGCGAGCCCGGCTCAAGATCGACGCGGAAATTGTCCCGCCACCGGTTCAGGAACGATTTGATGCCAGGGACGGATGCGTCAAATGGTTATTTTCCAGCGGCTCCGGGCAGGCTGTGGAAACTGTCTTCATTCCAGAGCCCGATCGCGGCACCTTGTGCATTTCGTCGCAGGTTGGTTGCGCACTGGACTGCTCGTTCTGTGCGACGGGAGCACAGGGATTTAATCGTAACCTGACAAGTGCGGAAATCATCGGCCAGGTTCGCCACGCCATGCGCGAGTTGCCTCGGCGCAGTAATGATGAACCAGCCGTGAGCAATGTTGTCTTCATGGGTATGGGCGAGCCGCTGGCAAACTACCGCAACTTGCTGCCGGTGCTGGAGCTGTTGATTTCCGATTATGCGTACGGTTTGTCGAGGAGGCGCGTTACGGTCAGTACATCGGGCATCGTTCCGCATATCGATAAACTGGCTGATGACTGCAACGTTTCGCTTGCCGTGTCCTTGCATGCACCGACAGACGAATTACGGGATCAGATAGTGCCGATCAACAAGCTGCATCCGATCGCTACTTTACTCGACGCTTGCTGGCGTTACGCGGCCAAGCGCGCCAATCGCTTTATTACTTTTGAGTACGTCATGCTGCGCGGCGTGAATGATACGATTCAGCATGCTGAACAACTGGCCGGGTTACTTACCGGCAAGCCGGCGAAAGTTAACCTGATTCCGTTCAACCCGTTTCCTGGCACGGAATTCAATCGATCGTCCGCCGACACCATTCGCCACTTTCAGGATAAATTGCGACAACAGGGCCTGGTTGCGACGACTCGCAGGACGCGAGGCGACGATATAGACGCGGCCTGTGGCCAGCTCGCGGGCAAGGTTGCTGACAGGATCAAGAATCGCCTCGGCGACAAACGCATAGCTTCAAAAAGCCCGGCCGAAAAGGCCAATGAAATGAAAGAAATAAGGATGTCATCAGCATGAGACCGAGTAATCTGTTCGTTGCGGGCATGATCAGTATTTTCCTGATGGCAGGCTGTGTTACCTCGACCACGGGCTCCATCACGGAGCCGGTTCGCGATAACAAGGCGGCAGCGTCGACCAATTATCAGCTCGGTGCCCGCTACTATCAGCAGGGCTCTTATGAGCTGGCGCGTGATCGCCTTTTGCTGGCCCTGGAAATCGACCCCACTATGGGCGATGCCTATACGACGCTTGCATTGACATACGAGGCGCTGGACGTGCCGCGACTCGCCAAACAAGCTTACGAAGATGCGATTCGCGTCAAACCGAAGGACTTCGTGGTGCAGAACACCTATGCCGTGTTTCTTTGCAGGCAGAAAGATTATATCCAGGCAACAAAGTATTTCGACCGGGCGGCCACTCATACAGAGAATGATGACTCGCAGATAACCCTGACCAACGCCGGCGTATGCATGGTGCAAAAGCCGGACCTGGATGCTGCCGAGTCTTATTTTCGAAGAGCCCTGGATCGCAAACCGAACTACGGAGAGGCGCTGCTGCAGATGTGCCTCCTCAAGTACCAGGCGGAAGACTACCTAAGCGCACGGGCATTCCTGCAGCGGTATTTGTCGGCCAACGTGCCTACCGCAGGTATCCTGTATCTCGGATCCAGAATTGAAGACCTGCTCGACAACGACCGGGGGCGCGTCGAATTTGAAGACCGTTTGATCAGAGAGTTTCCGACATCACCCGAGGCCCGCAAGGTGCTGGGTTCAGGCTAATGAGTGACGAAATCGACAATCAGCTCGTCGAAGACGATGAGTCGGCAGGGCCGAAAGGCGGAGAACGATTGGCGGAAGCTCGTCGTGCCCTGCAGATAACTGTCATTGAAATAGCGAAGGAGTTGCACCTGGACGAACTCAAGGTTCGTGCAATGGAGAGCAATGATTTCGACGTCATCGGCGCGCCGGTATTTGCGAAGGGACACCTCCGAAAATACGCGCAACTG
>Ga0224505_10000834_pt1 | contig 20785 bp, 14 predicted proteins | sample SF_Jan12_sed_USG_FD_169102 | JGI IMG/M metagenome (GOLD analysis project Ga0224505, IMG submission 169102) | Sediment microbial communities from San Francisco Bay, California, United States - SF_Jan12_sed_USGS_4_1 | ecosystem: Environmental > Aquatic > Marine > Sediment | place: USA: California... | reverse complement strand
TCAACAAAATAATCAATTAAAACAATACGTTATTATAGCTCAACGAGAAAAAGCCACGCAACTGCGTGGCTTTTCATCGAGACGCGAAAATTACCGGTCAGGTACCGAGTAATGCACCCTTGGCCAAGCCGTTTGCACTCGCAAATTCACCGCCGGACAGCTTCTTCCCGTCCTCGCCACGCGCGCGCAGCACTTCAATGACACCGCCCTGCGCGGTGACCTTGAAGCTCGTTGCCGACACTTCAGCCACTTCACCGATCTTGCCCGTGACATCCGCAAAGCGGCGAAACAGGTGTTTACGCGCATCGAGAATCTGCACCTTCTTCCCGTTCAGCGTGGTCCACGCCCCCGGTGCGGGATTGGTGCCGCGAATGAGGTTATAGACGAAATCAACATGGTTGGACCATTGCAGCCGCGCTTCGCCGGCACGGCACCAGCCTTCATAGCTCGCCTGCGACTCGTCCTGCACGGTTTCCGTATGCTTGCCGGCCAACACCAGGTCAGCGGCCTCGAGCATCGCCTTGACACCCATGGGGAACAATTTGTTGAAATAGACCTCACCGATGGTTTCGTCGGGTCCGATGTCACAGGTCTTCTGCAGGATTACCGGCCCTTCGTCCAGCCCTTCATTGGGACGGAATATGGTCAGTCCGGTCCTGGTATCGCCGCGGATGATGGGCCAGTTGATCGACGACGGGCCGCGGTACTTGGGCAATAGCGACGGGTGATACTGGATCGTGCCCAGGCGCGGCAGGTGGACAAAGGTGTCCGGCGCGAACTGCAGGACGTACGCCATCACGCCGATATCGACCTTGAGTGATTTCAGTGCGTCATGTGCTTCGGGAACCCGCAGCGACGGAAACTGAAATACTTTGAGGCCGCGTTCCTCCGCCAGTATGCGCAACGGATCGGGCTTTGCCCCGGGCTTTTCCGGCGCACAGAACACGCCAGCTACCTCATCTTTGCGCTCCAGGAATGCTTCGAGCACGGCTTTGCCGAAATCCTGCTGCCCGATAATCGCTATTTTCATTGCTGAATCCTTTCAGGTTATCGCCACTCGGCGATCAGGCTTTCTTCTTGGGCGGAGCGCTGAAAGCGCCGGCTGTCTTCAGCTTGCCGATCTGTTCGTCGCCATAACCCAGCACTTCCTTCAACACTTCGTCGGTGTGTTCACCAAGCAGGGGAGAGCGTTTGATCACTGCCGGAGATTCCGACAGTTTGATCGGCATGCCGACGTTGAACCACTTGCCGCGTTGCGGATGATCAAGTTCCACATACATCTGACGACCGCGGATATGCTCATCGTTGGCCAGGTCCTCGGTGGACATGATCGGCCCGCAAGGAACATTTAACGGGTTCAGTATCTCCATGAACTCGCGTTTGGTGTACTTCTCAGCAAATTTGTTGATCAGCGTCCACATCAGCTGCTGGTTCTTGCGCCGGTCGCCGATCTTGAGAAAACGCGCATCGCTCGCGAGTTCTGGAATGCCTACGTCGGGTCCGATGCGCTTTGCCAGTGCATCCCAAACAGCTTCCTGGACCACGATGTAGAGCCAGTCGTTCGCGCCATGGGGCTTGCAATGAATGGCATTGCCCAGCTGGCCGCCGCCGGAATCATTGCCTGCACGCGGCACATCGCCCATGCCCTTGTAGGTTGGCACCGAATACTCGGGAAGATCGCCGCGTGTCAGCCGTTGATGGTCACGCCATTTCACGCGACACAGATTCATCACGCCGTCCATCATCGCGACCTCGACATACTGGCCCTTGCCGGTGCGCGTCGCCTGATGCAAAGCCGCAAGCAAACCGATCGCCAGGTGCAGGCCCGTACCTGAGTCACCGATCTGTGCACCGGTAACAAACGGCGGGCCATCGGGCACGCCGGTCGTGCTCATGGCACCGCCCATGGCCTGGGCAACGTTTTCGTACGCCTTGAATTCCGCATATGGTCCGGTTGATCCGAAACCCTTGATCGAACCCATGACGATCTTGGGATTGATTTCGCGGATCTTTTCCCACGTAAATCCGAAGCGGTCGAGCACACCGGGGCCGAAGTTCTCCATGACGATATCGCATTTTTTCAACAGGTCGACGAATACCGTCTTGCCTTCGGCCGACTTCATGTTCACCGTGATCGACCGCTTGTTGCAGTTGAGCATCGTGAAATACAGGCTGTCGGCATCGGGCACATCGCGCAGCTGGCCGCGCGTCGCATCGCCCTGCGGCGGTTCGAACTTGATGACATCGGCACCCATCCACGCCAGCAGTTGTGAGCAGGTCGGGCCGGCCTGCACGTGCGTCATATCGAGAATTCGAACACCTTTCAAAGCTTCCATTCTGATCTCCAAAATTTCAGTGTCGGGAGCAGGGCTGCCGGCATGCTGCATCCAATGCAGCAACTACTGCTCAAATTACAACAGGGGCTGTCCGCAACGTTTCCGATTGTACACAGCACAAATTTGAATCGAGATACCCGTCGGCAAGGACGGAAACGTGATTAACGCTGTTATTGCGTCACCCGCTTCAACGCGGCCATGTCCCGTTTGCCATCACCCGCCGTCCGTGCAACAGGGCGCCACTATAGGTAATGGCCGCGGCGCGAGCCTTGACCGGAGTCAAGATTCCAATCCGCGAATTCATCCAATAAACAAATAGTTATAATATTCAACCGCCTGTCCTCATGCGACGATCATGACCCAGCTTGCACTGCACCCCCAGTCCAAAATCATACGCCTGCAATTGCGGCAAAACATGGTTTTGAAGAATCTCAGCGTAGCGCAGTGGAACGAATTCGAACCGTTGCTGGAAATCATCGACTATGCCAAGGGCGAAACGCTGGAACTCCAGGGGACGCACGCCATGGAGCAGTATTTCATCATTGACGGCATCCTGAAGCGAACCGTTGCGAATGCGCAGGGCAAGGAGATGATTTTGCGCTTTGCCGCAGAAAGCGACATTGACACCAGTTACGCCGCGTGGCGCCTGAAGACGCCTATGCCTTACTCGATTAGGGCGGTCACGCGCGTGCGCGCCGCCAAGCTGTCCATGCTGCAGTGGGCCGCGTTTCTCGAACGACACGCGAAAATCAAGGGCGAGTTCGAACTTGAAGTGATGAAATTGATGAGTGAAGTCATGGCACACACGATCACTCTGCATCTGCTTGATGCGCCGGGCCGGGTGCAGCGCTTTATGCGCAAACACACCGAACTTGCCGAGCGCCTGCCGAAAAAGGAACTGGCCTCCTATCTGAATCTGTCACCGGAAACGCTGAGCCGGCTGAAGCGGCGCGGGAAAATCTGACATCCTGAATATTGATGTCGTGCGGATCGAACGGACACATTTGATGCAACGCAATACCCGGCGGTTGTTCATGGGTAACCCCACCTCCGCACTGCCAAAATTGACCGGGGTCAAGAGTCTCCGGGCATGACTCGCCCTATGATACGGACAAGCAAAAACGAGTCGCAGAATCACGGCCGGAATGATCCAAAAATACGGCGCAAACCTGCCCTGACTCGAGGAAATTCAACCGTATAACGGCTTCCCCAGGGTTGGTATTCACCGGCAAGACGCTGAACACGCATGTCCAATAGACAACAAAAATGCAAGGCATTTCCACATGACGACTGACACGCAACCACAAGAGCAGATCGACGGCTTTAATCTGGTCATCAATGCCCTCAAATTGAACGGCCTGGACACGATTTTCGGTCTGCCCGGTATTCCGATCACCGATCTCACGCGCAAAGCCCAGGCCGCAGGCATGCGCGTGATTTCATTCCGCCACGAGCAGAACGCCGGCAACGCGGCCGCCATCGCCGGTTTCATGACGCAGAAACCCGGCATTTGCCTGACGGTGTCCGCCCCAGGCTTCCTCAACGGACTGAATGCGCTGACCAATGCCACCACCAACTGCTTCCCGATGATTCTCATCAGCGGCTCGAGCGAGCGCGAGATCGTTGATCTGCAGCAGGGTGACTACGAAGAGATGGACCAGCTGGCGATTGCCAAACCGCTGTGCAAGGCCGCTTTCCGCGTACTGCACGCCGAGGACATCGGTATCGGTGTCGCGCGCGCCATTCGCGCGGCTGTTTCCGGCCGCCCCGGCGGCGTTTACCTCGACCTGCCGGCGAAACTGTTCGCGCAGACCATGGACGCCGCAGCCGGCAGGAATTCGCTGATCAAGGTGGTCGACCCGGCGCCGCGCCAGATTCCGGCCCCGGACGCCGTAAACCGAGCCATTGAACTGCTCAAGGGCGCCAAGCGCCCGCTGATCGTGCTGGGCAAGGGCGCAGCCTATGCCCAGGCCGATGCCGACATCCGCGCGCTGGTCGAGAAAACCGGGATTCCTTACCTGCCGATGTCGATGGCCAAAGGTCTGCTGCCTGACACGCACCCGCAATCCGCCGCCGCCGCACGCTCCTATGTGCTGCCCGAGGCCGACGTGGTCATGCTGATCGGTGCGCGGCTCAACTGGCTGCTGTCGCACGGCAAAGGCAAGACCTGGGGCGGCAAAGGCCACAAGGCATGGGGCAGCCAGAAATTCGTCCAGATCGATATCTCGCCGCAGGAAGCCGACAGCAACGTCCGTATCGATGCTCCGGTGGTGGGTGACATCGGATCCTGCGTATCGGCCATGCTGGGCGGCATCAACGCGGCAGGCGGCAACTGGCCCAAGCCGTCAGCGGACTGGCTCGGTGCGATTTCCGAACGCAAGGACAAGAACATTGCAAAAATGGGCGAGACCCTGGCCAAGAATCCGACGCCCATGAATTTCCACAGCGCGCTTAACGTAATGCGCGACATCATCAAGACCAATCCTGATGCCTATCTCGTCAACGAAGGCGCCAATGCGCTGGACTTCACCCGCAGCATCGTCGACATGTACAAGCCGCGCAAGCGCCTGGACGTCGGCACCTGGGGCGTCATGGGCATCGGCATGGGATTCGCCGTGGCAGCTGCGGTGGCCGGCGACGGCAGCCCGGTCATTGCCGTGGAAGGCGACAGCGCATTTGGCTTTTCGGGCATGGAAGTCGAAACCATCTGCCGCTACAACCTGCCGGTCTGCGTAGTAATCATGAACAACAACGGCGTCTACCGCGGCACTGACGTCAATCCGACCGGCGGCCCCGACGTGGCTCCCACGGTGTTCGTCAAGAATGCGCGCTATGACAAACTGATGGAGGCCTTTGGCGGCGTCGGCGTGCACGCCACGACGCCGACCGAATTGCGCAAGGCCGTGGAAGAAGCCGTACGTACGCGAAAGCCGACACTGATCAATGCCGTCATTGATGAAACTGCCGGCACGGAGAGCGGCCGCATTACGAGTTTGAATCCGACCAGCGGCACCGCCAGCAATCGTAATAAGCCGATAAGCTGACCTTCATCGATATCGCGGTTGTAGCGTATGTAACGTAAATACGAGGCGGGCTACTGCCACGCAATCGGGCCTTGCTGCCGGAACACAAAATCCGAGAGCAAGGCCCGATCTGTTTCGTCCGGCACTTTTCCTGTTTTACTGCTTCGCCAGTTCGCCCTTGGCCTTGGCAATCATGCGCGCAATCAGCGGCCAGAACAGCGCCAGCAGGGCCAGCCCCGTAATGCTGCCAACCAGCGAATTGGAAAAGAACACCCGCACATCGCCCTGCGAAATCAGCATCGACTGCCGGAACGCACTCTCAGCATTGTCACCAAGAACCAGCGCCAGCACCAGTGGTGCCAAAGGATAGTCCAGTTTCTTGAAAGCGTATCCGATCACGCCAAATATCAGCATGTACCAAATGTCGCCCATGGCATTGTTGACCGTGAAAGCCCCGACCGCACAAATCACGACGATAACGGGCGCGATAATCGAAAACGGGATTTTCAGGATTGCGGCAAAGAACGGCACGCACGTCAGCACCAGGATCAGCGACGCCAGATTGCCCAGATACATGCTGGCAATCAGGCCCCAGACGAAATCTTTCTGCTCCACAAATAACAGCGGGCCTGGCTGCAATCCCCAGATCAGCAGTCCGCCCAGCAGCACCGCTGCCGTCGGCGAGCCGGGAATACCCAGTGCCAGCATCGGCAGCAGCGCCGAAGTGCCGGCCGAGTTGTTAGCGATCTCGGGCGCAACCACGCCCTCCAGTTCACCGGTACCGAACTTGGCACCGTTCGGGGAAGTGCGTTTGGCTATGCCGTAGGCCATGAACGATGCCGGCGTGGCGCCGCCGGGCGTAATGCCGAGCCAGCAACCGATGATGGTGCTGCGGATGGCCGTACCCCAGAATCGCGGCAGCTTTTTCCAGGTCTCGAGCACGATTTTCATGTTCAGTTTGGCTGTTTTCCCGCTGAAAGACAGCCCCTCTTCCATCGACAGCAGGATTTCGCCGATGCCGAACAATCCGATCACTGCAATCAGGAAATTGAAACCACGCAACAATTCGGTAAAGCCGAAGGTCAACCGCAACTGTCCGGTAACAATATCGATCCCCACCGCCGCCAGCGCGAAGCCCAGCATCATGGCCACGAGAATCTTGAACGGCGGCTCCTTGCCCATCCCGATGAAACTGCAGAACGTCAGGAAATACACCGCAAAGAACTCCGGCGGTCCGAACTCCAGTGCAAAATTGGCCACCACCGGCGCAATGAAAGTGATCATGATGATCGCCACCAGCGCGCCGAAAAATGAAGCGGTGAACGATGCGGTCAAGGCCTCACCGGCCTTGCCCTGCTGCGCCATCGGGTAACCGTCAAACGTGGTGGCAACCGACCATGGCTCACCGGGAATATTGAACAGAATCGAAGTAATCGCGCCGCCGAACAGCGCACCCCAGTAAATGCAGGACAGCATCACGATCGCTGATGTCGGCGGCATCGAAAAAGTCAAAGGCAGCAGAATGGCCACACCATTGGCTCCGCCAAGCCCCGGCAGCACGCCGACGATGATGCCCAGAAAGACACCGACGAACATCAGCACCAGGTTGTACGGCGTCAGCACCACCGAAAAGCCGTGCATCAATGAATTCAGTTCTTCCAATTGATTACTCCATTAAGCACGAGGCCGGACGATACCGCCGATGGTCAGTGTCCGACAAAACTCAGAATGTTGTAGGCGCCCTTGGGCAACAGCACCTGGAACCAGATTTCGAACATCAGGAAAAGCACCAAACTGACGGAGAACCCGATGACGACGCTTTTCCAGATCCGGTACTTGCCCAACAGCACCATGAAAGCGGCTATGTAAAACATCGAAGACACATAAATGCCGACCAGATAGATACCGGCCACATAAACCATCGCCGGCAGCAGAACGGCCGCCACGCGCCGCAGGCCTGCCCAGTGGACAAAAAGCAGTCCCCCGGCTCCGGCATTTACGCGCAAACCGGCGACGAAATTGGCGATACTGCCGATACAAATCAGCAATCCGATATAGAAGGGAAAATACCCCGCCTGCGGGCCGTCACTGCCCCAACGCGCGCCCAACTTATAGCTGGCAACAGCCACGGTGATGCCCGCCGCGAGCGTCAGCAATGCGACGACCAGTTCAGCTGATCGTTGCGAAATTCCGGATTCCGCCGACGTACCACTCCCCCGCTCACTCATTGGTGACCTCGAACATCAACTTGAACAATACACAAGAGGCGGACGGGCGCGGGGCCCGTCCGTAACCCTCCTGGATTACTTGGCCAGGAACCCGGCCTCTTTCATCAGACCATGGTGCAGCGTCTCGGCCTTGGCAACCCAATCCGCGTACGCCTGCCCCGTGAGGGCGGTCTGGTTGAATGCGCCACGCTCCATGAACTCTTTCCACTCCGGTGTCGCACGCACCTTGGCGAACAGATCGACGTAGAACGCGACAGCTTCCTTGGGCACGCCAGCCGGCATGAAAATGCCGCGGAGCATCGTGTAATCCGTCGGCACACCCGCCTCTTTACAGGTCGGAATGTCATTCCACGACTGCGTATCCGTGACCTTGCCCTTGTACGGCATGCGCTGGTCGTCAAACACGCACAACGGCCGCAGTTTTCCCGCGCGCCAGTGTGCCACGGCCTCGATCGGGTTATTGACGCTGGAGTTGATGTGCTTGCCTACAAGCTGGGTCGCCACTGAACCACCGCCCTTGAACGGGATATAGGTGAATTTGACGCCGGCGGCCTTCTCAATCGCAACGGTGATGATCTGGTCTTCCTGCTTCGATCCGGTACCGCCCATCTTGAAAGTGTTCGGACCACCTTTCTTAACGGCTGCCAGATAGTCCTTTGCCGACTTGTAGGGCTCATCCGCGTTAACCCAGAGCACGAAGTTATCCAGCGCCAGCATCGACACCGGGGTGAGATCTTTCCAGTTGAAGGGCACGCCGGTTGCCATCGGGGTCGTGAACAGATTTGAAAGGGTGATGATGAATTTGTGCGCATCCCCCTTGGAAGCCTTCACATCCAGAAAGCCTTCTGCGCCCGCACCACCGCTCTTGTTCACGGGCACTATGGGCTGCTTCATCAGGTTGTGCTTGGCAACGATACCCTGAACCAGACGCGCCATTTGATCGGCACCACCACCCGTACCTGCCGGGATGATGAACTCCACCGGTTTGGACGGCTCCCAGGCAGCGGCCGGCTGGATACCGAACGCCACCGCGGCCACGACGGACAACGCGCCGCTGGACAATATATGCTTGATTTTCATCTTGCTCCTCCTAAGTTATTGAACAACAACGGAAGTCGGGATTATTCGCCCGTTGATTTATTCCCGTTGCAACTGGCGTAAGCTTCCGCATGTTAGGACCAAAACAAATTGACCGGCATCAATTTTCCGAAAAATACCTGTGCCCCTGCCGGTTGGCCCAATGCAGACAGGCAGGATTACGGCAGCCTTTTGCAAGCAAAAGTGCCGTAAACGTCAGATTCAACCTGATTAGCTTAACATACGGGCGTATTCTGTTAAGGGCGCGTGCAACCGCCGATGCGGTTAATCCAGCCGGCCCGGCCTTGGCTGAATCTAACAGTTCGCGGTTCCCCTATTTATGAAAACGACGACCGCTCCCGCAAGACCTTCGAGGATGACGCCCCCCCTGTAGCCTGTACCAACGTGCGAATCAGAAACCTCGTCGCCGGCAGGATGGTCAGGTAACCAACTTGCGCTGATCTTACGTCGTCCGCCAAATTCAACTATCGCCGTCGCACACGCACCAGGAAATCATGAATTGCCCAATCCCGATTGCATTCCCGGCACGCGGGCTACTGCCAAAAAACGGGGGCAGTTGCCCCCGTTTTTCCTGATGCCTGTTATTTTTCGCAGTCGATTAATTACTTCGCCACGACGTACACGAGATAAAGCCCGACAATGTAAACGACGGGAATGGCCGGGGTCAGCACCCGCGCCAGCGCCATGGTCGAAGTCTGGCAGCTTTTTAGGGCCAGAAAACCCATGGACATCAGCAGGAATGCTGCCGCTGCCGCAACAAAATGCGCCCTTTCCATCGCCCCCAGCAATGCGCCATCATGAAACAAGTCCGCAATCGTGATGACGAAAACATTGAATGCACAACTGCCATATACGTTGCCGATTGCAATGCCATAGGACTTGCGGAAACACGCCGTTATGGTCACCGTCCCCTCGGGCAGTGTTGTGACCAGTGACACCAGGAGCACCCCGACAAAACTGGCGCTGATGCCACTGAGTTTGGCAATATCATCCGCGCTGGCCGCCAGGAAGTGGCCTGCGACTATCACCACCATTGATGCAACTGCAAAACCGATGAAGGCTTTGCGTGGATTACCTTTGGGTGCGGGCTCAAACTCCGCTTCCACCAAAGCCGCTCGCCCTGCAAAGAAAACCGCGCGCATGCCAATAATGTAGGCTGCTCCGATCAACAGCGCTCCAAGACTGGTTGGACCAAGCTTGAAGTCGCCTGTAGCGGCCAACACCGTCGCTATTGCCACCAGAAAGATACCCGTTTGGACCAAGAGTTGGGTTTCTCTGCCCTGATTGCCGAACAGGTTGCGCGTCCCGAATATCAGCGCCGTTACACCAATCACGAATATGTTGATCATATTGGCGCCAAACACATTTCCAAGCGCCAGCCCGGGCGACTTTTCGATCCATACCGCGTCTATGTTGACGACGAGTTCGGGCAACGAGGTCGACACACTGATTAGGATGGTGCCGACCCACAATGTGCCCCAACCTGTTTTCTCGGCAATTTCGTCACCGTACTTCGCCAGCGCCATGCCGGCAAAAATGATGAAAACAGCACTGATCGCAAATACCGCAATTGCTGCTGAGAGCTTGTCCATGACTTGAAATACCTTTTTGTGAAATCACCGGATAATGGGAACGAGACGCACGTCCGCCACCATCAGCGTGCCCAACCAGCATGGACACGCTCTTGATTTATCATCCCGGACAAAAATACCTCTGCCCGGCCGGGCAAAGGTCTCGCATGAGCAATGTGTGCCATTGCCGGCAGGACCGGGGAAATGATCAAATCATGTCCCGTAATGACGGCCCTGCCTCAGCAGCGCTTGTGGACCCGCCGCTCTAGCTACTCCCCTTCTCTACAGCATCCCGGAACAGCTCACCGGGCAAATCAACGCCGCTTTTTATCACGAACTTCGCAACAGCGTCAACGCGCCCTACTTCACCAACAGAACCGGGACATCGACCAACCGGATCACCTCGCGCGCTGTTGAGCCCAGCAACAGGGTCATCGCGGCACTGCGCCCGTGAGTGCCCATTACGATCTGGTCAACGGGGTTTTGATCAACATACTCGGCGACGACGGCGGCAACATCGCCCACGCAGACATGATCCGTATATTGAATTCCCGCCTCATCCAGCAGTCTGTGCGCGGATTTCATGGCATCCAGACCCGCCTGGCGGTGCGCTTCCGCAGATTGATCGCGCGCGACATGGACCGTTCCCGGAAACGGATGTTGCACGTTCATCAGGTGCACATCCGGCGTTTCCCGGAACTCCGCCAGGTTCCGGATAAGCGCCTTGACCGCGCGATCCGAGCTTTCTGACCCGTCAGCCAGCACAAGGACCCGATGCATACCCGGATGCGCCTTACATTCCCAACAATTTCCGGGGCGGCGGGCAATCCCGGTCTCGACCGATCCGGCATTGCCTGCTGCGCATTACACCGCCCGCGCTCCGGACAAATCCATCGTCTGATGGATGCCGGGTCATTTCACCAGCACGACGGGCACCTTGCTGTATTGCGCCACGCCTTGCGCAACCGAACCGAGCAGCGCCCCGGTATTCGTGCCCAGGCCGCGCGTGCCCATGACGATCTGATCACATTGGTTGGCACTGGCAAAGCCGCTGATCATCTCCCACGGTTTGCCGACGAGCGTATGCACGCTGTAATTGGCTTTACCTTCATCCAGAATCTTGCGGGCACGTTCGATCGCCAATTCACTGTTTTCACGATGAAAATCCTGCAACGCTTCTTTCGACACGAATCGGCTTACGTCCCCGGGCACACCAGGTTGCACATTCAACAGGAGGATGTCAAAGGCCTCTGGGTCCGGATGATGTTGCCGCATCTTCAGCGCATATTCCACGGCATGCACTGAATGGTCCGATGCATCCACAGGCAGCAGTATGCGGTTGACAAAGCTCGCACCGGTCGCCTGTGCCCCCGCAACAACGGGTGCGGTCGCGGCAACGATTTGTCCCGCAGCCCCTGGGCCAAGATCTTCGGGCATGGCTCTTCTCAGCATCGCTTCGGCCGCCAGCCACTTGCCCGTAATGACCACCAGAATCGCCCCGAGCACTTCGGCAGCCTCATGCAGCCAGGGGGCATAAATGCTTACCCACTCCTTGACCAGCGGATCCGTGGTCACCATATCGCCCGCGACCCAGCCCAGCAGTCCCGCACCTATGGTAATGATGACCGGATAGCGGCCCATGACTTTCAACAGGAAGGTGCTGCCGAATACCACCAGCGGAATGCTGATCGCCAAGCCTACGATCAACAGGGTCAGGCTGCCCTTGGCGGCGGCTGCAACTGCAATCACGTTATCGAGACTCATCACCAGATCAGCGATAAGTATGGTGCGAATCGCCGCAGCAAGGTTTCCGGTGGCCCCTCCGGCTCCCTCGCCCTCATCCTCGGGCAGGAGCAATTGTATGCCGATCCACATCAGCAGGCCGGCGCCCACGATTTTGAGATAAGGCAGCTTGAGCATCTCGACGGCGACTATGGTGAGCACAATCCGCATCACCACGGCTGCGCCGCTGCCCCATATGATCGCCTTTTTCTGCTGCGCCGGCGGTAGAGAGCGGGCAGCCAGCGCTATAACGACCGCGTTGTCGCCCGAGAGCACGATATTGACACCGATGATCTGCATCAATGCAATCCAGAATGCGGCGTCGCTAATGGTCATTTCCATGAATATTCTCGTTAAGTTGTTATGCGTTCAATATAGAGCAACAACCACTGCCGTGCATGCCCGGTGCCGAATACCGATCAGAACAAACCGACTACCTTGCCGGCATCATCCAGATCGATCTTCTCCGCAGACGCGATCTTCGGCAGCCCCGGCATGGTCATGATATCGCCGCAGACCATGACCACAAACTCGGCGCCGGCCGACAGCCGCACCTCGCGGATATTGACCATGTGGCCGGAAGGCGCGCCGCGCAGGCCGGCATCGGTCGAGAACGAGTACTGGGTCTTGGCCACGCAAACCGGATATTCGCCGTAACCGTCCTCCTGCAGTTTCTTGATCTGATTCCGCACCTTGTTGTCGGCGGAGATGTCAGCCGCGCCGTAAATCTTGGTGGCAATGGCTTTCATCTTGTCCCACAGCGGCAGCTTCTCGTCGTAGACGAATTTGAACTGGTTCTCCCCCTGGTCAATCATTTCGACGACTTTCTTTGCAACTTCTGTCGCACCCGCACCGCCATCGGCCCAGTGCCTGGCCAGAATCACCGGCACCCCGTGCGGCGCCATTTTCTTCTTCAGCAATTCGACTTCGGCATCGGTGTCGAACGTGAAGTGGTTGATCGACACCACGCACTTCAGGCCATAGTTCTCTCGCACGTTCTTGACGTGGCGCTCAAGGTTGGCCACGCCCTTTTCCAGCGCCGCGAGGTTTTCCTTGTTGAGTTCTTTCACGTCGACGCCACCGTGAAACTTCAGCGCGCGTATGGTCGCCACAATCACGCAGGCGTCGGGCTTCAAACCCGATTTTCGACATTTGATATCAACAAATTTTTCAGCACCGAGATCAGCGCCGAAACCGGCCTCGGTAACCACGTAATCCGCCAGCTTCAGCGCGGTCTGGGTCGCAATCACGGTGTTGCAGCCGTGGGCAATGTTCGCAAAAGGTCCGCCGTGCACGAACGCCGCATTGTTCTCCAGCGTCTGCACCAGGTTCGGTGCCAGCGCGTCCTTCAGCAGCACTGTCATCGCACCGTGCACTTTCAAATCCTTGGCACACACCGGCTTCTGCTCGCGGGTATAGCCCACAACAATGTTGCCGAGACGTGTTTTCAGATCCTTGATCGATGTGCACAGACAGAAAATCGCCATGACTTCCGAGGCCACGACAATGTCAAAGCCATCCTGGCGCGGATAACCGTTGCCCGGCCCGCCCAGCGAGACCGTAATATCGCGCAGCGCGCGGTCGTTCATGTCCATCACCCGCTTCCAGGTGATGCGGCGCACGTCGATGCCCAGTTCATTGCCGTGATGAATGTGGTTGTCGAGTGCCGCAGCCAGCAGGTTGTTGGCCAGCGCGATGGCGTTGAAATCGCCGGTGAAGTGGAGGTTGATGTCCTCCATCGGCACGACCTGGGCATAGCCGCCGCCGGCCGCCCCGCCTTTCATGCCGAACACGGGGCCCAGTGAAGGCTCACGCAGGCAGATCATGGCTTTCTTGCCGATCTTGTTCAACGCATCACCGAGACCCACTGTCGTCGTCGTCTTGCCTTCGCCGGCCGGTGTCGGGCTGATCGCAGTCACCAGGATCAGCTTGCCGTTCTTCTTGTTCTTCAGGGTGTCGATGTATTCCAGCGACACTTTGGCCTTGGTGTGACCATAGGGCACCAGATGCTCTTCCGGAATACCGAGCTTCTGCGCAATCTTGACGACGCGCTCAATTTTCGCCGCCTGGGCAATTTCAATATCCGACAGTGCCATGGTGTTCCTCTCCTAAACGTGAATGACCGCCCTGCAGCTGCAGGGCTGTTTTTTGAATTCGGGTTTCAGACTTTTGCGGCTTGTGCCAGGACCTGCCCGCCGCCGTAGCTCGATCGCGGCGTCAGTTCGCCGCCTTTCATGACCTTGACAGCGCAGTACTTGAACTCCGGAATCTTGCCTACCGGGTCCAGCGCCGCATTGGTCAGCAGGTTTGCAGCCGCTTCGTAAAAACAGAACGGTATGAACACGGCGCCGCGCGGCGAGCCGTCGTCAGGCCGCGCGTACAGCGAAATGATGCCGCGCCGCGATTCCACCGTTACGACGTCGCCGCCCTTGGCGCCGATCTGATCCAGATCCAGCGGATGCATGGACACGGTGGGCACCGGTTCGATGGCATCGAGTACTCCGGCACGGCGCGTCATCGCACCCGTGTGCCAGTGTTCCAGTTGCCGGCCGGTGATCAGCACCAGCGGGAATTCGCGGTCCGGACGCTCTGCAGCGGGTATGACATCTGCCGGCACAAACTTCGCCCTGCCCGTCGCTGTAGGAAATTTATCAATAAAAACAACAGGTTGTCCTGGATCACCTTCTTTTTCGCAGGGATAGGTCACGCAGCTCTCGGCCTCCAGCCGCTCCCAGGTGATGCCGGCGATCGAATCCATGGCCTTGCGCATTTCGTTGAACACGTCGCGCGGGCCGGCATAATTCCAGTCGAGCTCCAGCCGCCTTGCCAGTTCCTGGATGATCCACAGGTCGGGTTTGGCTTCGCCCGGTGCATCCAGCGCTTTGCGGCCGAGCTGTACCATGCGATCGGTGTTGGTCACCGTACCGTCCTTCTCCGGCCAGGCCGTCGCCGGCAGGATGACGTCGGCGTAGTAGCAGGTTTCCGTCAGGAAGATTTCCTGCACCACCAGGCAGTCGAGTTTTGCCAGCGCCTCGCGTGCATGGTGCGCATCCGGATCCGACATCGCCGGATTCTCGCCCATGACATACATGCCGCGGATGTCGCCGGCGAGCGTGGCGTGGATAATTTCCACCACCGTCAGGCCGGGCTTGGGATCGAGCTTCGTGCCCCACAGTTTTTCGAACCGTGCCAGCGCGTCCTTGTTGTCGACGCGCTGGTAATCCGGGAACACCATCGGGATCAGACCGGAGTCCGACGCACCCTGCACATTGTTCTGGCCGCGCAACGGATGCAGTCCGGTGCCCGGGCGGCCGATCTGGCCGGTCATCAGGCACAGCGCAATCAGGCAGCGCGCATTGTCGGTGCCGTGCACGTGCTGCGAGATGCCCATGCCCCACAGAATCATCGAGCCCTTGGACTTCGCATACACCCGCGCCACTTCCTTGATCGTTTCGGCCGGTATGCCGCAAACCGGCGCCATCGCTTCCGGACTGTAGCCTTCAACATTCTTCTTCAGCTCTTCATAGCCGATAGTGCGCGACCTGATAAAGGCTTCGTCGACCAGGCTCTCATGCACGATGGTATGCATCATCGCGTTGAGCAGGGCCACGTCGGTATCAGGCTTGAACTGCAGCGAATATTTCGCGTGGCGCGACAATTCCGAGCGCCGCGGATCGGCATAAATCAGCGTGGCACCGTTTTTCGCCGCGTTCTTGATCCAGGTCGCAGCCACCGGATGATTCGAAATCGGATTGGCCCCGATCAGGAAAATGACCTCAGCCTTGGCCACATCGCTGACCTGATTCGACACCGCGCCGGAATTCACCGCTTCCATCAGCGCCGCCACGCTTGAGGCATGACACAGACGCGTGCAATGATCGACGTTGTTCGACCCGAAACCGGTGCGCACCAGTTTCTGGAACAGGTAGGCTTCTTCGTTGGAGCCCTTGGCGGAACCGAAGCCGGCGAGCGATTTCGGACCGTGCCGGTCGCGTAGCGCCTTCAATTTTCCTGCTGCGAGGTCCAGTGCCTCCTCCCAGGACGCTTCGCGGAAATGTTCCAGCGGATTGGCCGGATCCATCGTGAAGTCCGCGTGTTTGGGCGCGCCGGGCTTGCGGATCAGCGGTTTGGTCAGTCGCTGCGGATGGCTGACGTAATCAAAACCGTAGCGGCCCTTGACACACAGTCGCTCATGGTTGGACGGGCCGTCACGGCCGTCGACCGAAATGATTTTGTTGTCCTTGATGTTGTAGGTCAGCTGGCAACCGACGCCACAGTAAGGACATACCGAGTGCACCTGCTTGTCGGGCTTGACCAGTCCCGCCTCGCGCGCAGGCATCAATGCGCCAGTCGGACAGGCCTGCACGCATTCGCCGCAGGCAACGCAGGTCGAGTCGCCCATGGCATCGTCGAGGTCAAACACGATCTTCGAGTGCTCGCCGCGGAACGCGTAGCCGATAACATCGTTGACCTGCTCTTCGCGGCAGGCGCGTACGCAACGCGTGCACTGTATGCATGAATCCAGATTGACCGCGATCCCATAGTGCGACACGTCCGGTTGCGGCTGATGGCGCGCCTCAAACCGCGGCCTGCCGACATTGAGCTTCGCCACCCACTGATCGAGTTCGGAATTGCGGGTATGGCGCTGCTCCGGCATGTCGGAGAGCAGCAGTTCCATCACCATTTTCTGCGATGCGACGGCACGTGCGTTGTTGGTGATGACCTCCATGCCCGGAGACGGCTTGCGGCAGCACGATGCGGCAAGTACGCGCTCGCCCTTCACTTCGACCATGCAGGCGCGGCAGTTGCCGTCCGGGCGCATCCCCTCCTTGTAGCAGAGATGCGGAATCTCGACACCGTGACGCTTGGCGGTCTGGATGATGGTTTCGGAGGCATAGCCAACCACATCCTTGCCGTTAAGCTTGAATTCCACCGGCATCGCCGCCAGCTCGTCTTTACTCATCGCAGTCATGACTCATCACCTCCGGTGCGGCATGGCGCGCAAAACCGCATGCGCGTTATCCGACCTCTTTGGGGAAATACTTGATTACCGTGCGTATCGGATTCGGCGCGGCCTGGCCCAGTCCGCAAATCGATGCGTCTGCCATGGCGCCCGAAAGCTCCTCAAGCAATTCCCGGTTCCAATGCGGCGCATCCATCAGCTGCAGCGCCTTCGTAGTACCAACCCGGCAAGGCGTGCACTGGCCACAGGACTCCTCGGCAAAAAATTTCATCACATTGCTCGCTGCACCGCGCGCGCGGTCTTGGTCCGATAAAACAATCACTGCGGCTGAGCCGATGAAACAGCCGTATTCATTCAGGGTATCGAAATCCAGCGGCACGTCGCCCAGTGATGCCGGCAGTATGCCGCCTGATGCGCCGCCCGGCAGATAGCCATAAAACTGGTGGCCAGGCAGCATGCCGCCACAATATTCGGCGATCAGTTCACGCACAGTGATGCCCGCCGGCGCCAGATGCACACCCGGTTTTTTAACGCGTCCGGACACCGAAAACGAACGCAGGCCCTTGCGCCCGTGCCGGCCATTCCCGGCAAACCAGTCTGCACCTTTTTCCAGGATGTCACGCACCCAGTACAGCGTTTCCATGTTGTGCTCAAGCGTCGGATAGCCGAACAGCCCGACCTGCGCCACATAGGGCGGACGCAGTCGCGGCATGCCGCGCTTGCCTTCGATGGATTCGATCATTGCGGATTCTTCGCCGCAGATATAGGCGCCGGCGCCGCGGCGCAGGAAGATCGGTGGCAGCGCGCACGGCGGATCAGCCTGCAATGCCTTGATTTCTTTTTCGAGTATGGCACGCACACCGGCATACTCGTCGCGCAGGTAGATGTAAACCTCGGAAATCTGCACGGTCCACGCGGCAATCAACATGCCCTCGAGGAACCGATGCGGGTCGCGCTCCAGGTAAACACGGTCCTTGAACGTGCCGGGTTCGCCCTCGTCAATGTTGACGGCCATCACGTGCGGGCCTTTTTCACCGCGGACGATGCGCCACTTGCGCCCCGCCGGGAATCCGGCACCACCCAGTCCGCGCAGGCCCGAGTTCTCCATGGTCTTGATCAGCGTTTCGGCATCACGCTTGCCCGCAAGGCACTCGGCCGCAATGGTGTAGCCGCCGTGTTTGCGGTATTCGGCATAATTCACGTACTTGCCGACCGCACACGTGGTCTTTTTGGCGTGCACCTGCGCCTTGACCTTATCGATGCTGGCCTGCGCCACCGGGTTCTGCCCGATCACGGCCACCGGCGCCTGTTCACAACGCCCGACGCAAGGCGCCGGAATGACGCGCACGCCGTCGCCCAGCGCTTGCTTCAGTCCCCGCATCAGCGGGCCCGCTCCGGAGAGTTCGCACGACAGCGAATCGCAAACGCGCACGGTCAGTGCCGGCGGCACGGCATCGCCTTCCTTGACGATGTCGAAGTGGTGATAAAACGACGCGACTTCATAGACTTCGGTCATGGCCAGCTGCATCTCGCGCGCCAGCGCCACGATGTGCGCCGCCGAGATATGGCCGTAACGGTCCTGAATGCGATGCAGGTTTTCGATCAGCAGGTCGCGGCGTCGCGGGTCCGTGCCGGTCTCGCGCTGCGCGGACGCGAGCAATTTCTGCACGTCAATCAGTGCACTTGCATCGACCGGGCGGCCCTTACGCGCCCCATGCACCCGTTTACCGCGTTTAACGATGCCACCTTCCAAAATTTTCTCCTCCAGCGCGGATCCGGCACACCGGATCCGGTCACGCACGCACTTCGCGGTTACGTTGTTACTTGAGCACCGACTTGAGCAGCTTACCCATTTCAGCGGGGTTCTTCGTCGTCCGGATACCGCATTCCTCCATCACCGCGAGCTTTTCCTCTGCCGTACCTTTACCGCCGGAAATAATCGCGCCGGCATGTCCCATGCGCTTGCCCGGCGGCGCGGTAACGCCGGCAATGAATCCGACAACGGGCTTTTTCATGTTGGCCTTGACCCAGCGTGCGCACTCTTCTTCGTTCGAGCCGCCGATCTCGCCGACCATGATCACTGCTTCGGTCTGCGGATCATCATTGAACATTTTCATGACATCAATGTGTTTGAGGCCATTGACCGGATCACCGCCGATGCCGACGCAGGACGACTGTCCCAGACCGATTTCCATCAATTGCCCGACCGCCTCGTAAGTCAGAGTCCCTGAGCGGGATACCACGCCGACAGGCCCCTTCTTGTGAATATGGCCGGGCATGATGCCGATCTTGATCTCATCGGGCGTGATCACACCCGGGCAATTGGGTCCGATCAGCAACGTCTTGCTTTTGTTCTGCTCCATCTTGTATTTGAGCCGCACCATGTCACGTACGGGGATGCCCTCGGTAATGCAGATCACCAGTTCGAGCTGGGCGTCCACCGCCTCCTCAATCGCGGCGGCAGCAAAGGGCGGCGGCACGTAAATCACCGAAACGTTGGCGCCGGTTGCGTCCTTCGCTTCCCTGACTGAATTGAAAATGGGAATGCCTTCGTAACTCTGACCGCCCTTTTTGGGGGTAACGCCGGCCACGTAGCAATTCTTGCCATTGGCGTATTCCTTGCCGGTCTTGGTATGGAACTGGCCGGTCTTGCCGGTAATGCCCTGGGTCATGACCCGGCTGTTCTTGTTGATCAGGATAGCCATCAGTTCTTCCCCTTCGCTGCAGCAACCACTTTTTGCGCAGCATCATCCATGTTGTTCGCGGAAATGATCGGCAGGCCCGAGTCAGCCAGGATTTTCTTGCCCAGGTCAACGTTGGTGCCCTCGAGCCGCACCACCAGCGGCACATTCAAACTCACCTGTCGCGCTGCCGCGACTACGCCCTGTGCGATCACGTCGCATTTCATGATGCCGCCGAAAATGTTGACCAGGATGGCCTTAAGTTCGGGATTGCGCAGCATGATCTTGAACGCTTCGGTCACTTTCTCCGCAGTGGCACTGCCGCCCACATCGAGAAAATTCGCTGGACTGCCGCCGTAGAGCTTGATGATGTCCATCGAGGCCATCGCCAGTCCGGCACCGTTGACCAGGCAGCCGATATTGCCGTCGAGCTGGATGTAATTGAGATCGTGCTTCGAGGCTTCGACCTCGGCCGGGTCTTCCTCGTCGAGATCGCGCAACGCCACGATATCCGGGTGCCGGAACAGGGCATTGCCGTCGAAATCGATCTTTGCGTCCAGCGCAACGATCTTGCCGTCCCCGGTCAGGATCAACGGGTTGATTTCCGCGAGCGATGCATCGGTTTCATCAAACGCCTTGTACAAAGCCTGCAGCAATGCCTGCGCCTGCGGTAACGAGGCATCCGGCACGCCGATCTTGCGCGCGACATCGCCGGCTTCGGCATCGGTCAGACCGCGTATCGGATCGATCGCGACCTTGTGGATCTTTTCGGGCGTGTTCGCGGCGACTTCCTCGATGTCCATGCCGCCTTCGCTGGACGCCATCAACACCACGCGTTGTGTGCCCCGATCGACGACCATGCCGACATACAGCTCCTTCTTGATGTCCGCGCCTTCTTCGATCAACAGGCGCCGCACCTTCTGTCCTTCGGGTCCGGTCTGGTGGGTCTTCAGTTGCATGCCCAGTATGCTGCCGGCGTAGGTTTTGACCTCGGCCGGTGACTTGGCCACCTTGACGCCACCGCCTTTGCCGCGGCCGCCGGCATGAATCTGCGCCTTGACGACCCACACCTTGCCGCCGAGTTTTTCCGCTGCTGCGACGGC
>Ga0224505_10000831_pt1 | contig 20813 bp, 18 predicted proteins | sample SF_Jan12_sed_USG_FD_169102 | JGI IMG/M metagenome (GOLD analysis project Ga0224505, IMG submission 169102) | Sediment microbial communities from San Francisco Bay, California, United States - SF_Jan12_sed_USGS_4_1 | ecosystem: Environmental > Aquatic > Marine > Sediment | place: USA: California... | reverse complement strand
CATCGCTGCGACATTTTGACCGGCAAAATAATCCCGCAGCGTCTGCCTCAGCGCCGGCAGGTGCACATCCCGCGCCGCGACGAAGTCCTGCTCGCTGACGGCGTGGGGCCCGTTCCGCAGGACGTACGCCTCGAAGTTCGCGCGGATGTCCGGACTGGCCTGGGCCAATAGTTCGTCAAAGCCGATACCCGCCTCGTAAAGGGCGAGATAGTCGGTAAGGCGCGGCATCACTTCGTAAAGCTGGATCTGCGCGGTCGTCAATGACACCAGCTCGGCGAGCCCCGGCACGTCGGCCTCTACCAGCACCGCACCGGCGGCCCGCAAATCGTCGAGCGCGGCAGCAGCGATGCGCGCCACGTCGCCGTCCAACTCCGCAAAGTAGAATTCCGGCGATACGCCGATCCTGACGCCGTCGAGGGACGCTTCCTGCAGCGCTGGTTCGCCGGTGATTACCGCATCGAACAATTGCAGGTCTTCGACCCGACGCGCATGCGGTCCGACCTGGTCGAAGAGCGGCGTAATCGGTGCCACGCCCTCGTTGGGATAGCGGCCCGTCGTGGGCCTGAATCCGTAAATGCCGCAGAGCGCGGCGGGCACGCGGATCGAACCCTGGGTGTCTTCTGCAACGCCGAGCGGCGCCAGGCGCGCCGCGATCGCCGCCGCGGTGCCGCCGCTGCTGCCGCCGGGAATCCGCTCCGGGTCATAGGGATTCCGAACCGGCCCGAACGCGCCGTTGTTGCTGGTCCAGCCCCAGGACAATTCGTGGATGTTGGTTTTGCCGAGCACGAGGCCACCGGCTCGCCTCAGGATACGCACGATCTCCGCATCATCCGGTGGGTAGAATGCGCTGAGCGCGCGGGTGCCCGCCGTCGTCGGCAGATCATGGGTGTTCACGCTGTCTTTGACCGGTATCGGCAGGCCGTGCAGCATGCCGGTCGCCGCCCCGCTCGCGCGCAGCCTGTCTGCCGCAACAGCCGCCTCCAGGACGCGGTCGGGTTGCAGCGTAATGAACGCATTCAGGAACGCGTAGCGCTCGCACCTCGCCAGCAGCGCTCGCGCATACGTTTCGGCCGAAATATCGCCGCCGCGCATCGCGGCGACTGCCGCCGTCGCCGACAGCTCGATCAATTCGTCGGTGGCCATGCCGTTACGTCCACAGGCCGCCAGACTCGACGCCACTGCCGCACCGAGGGCGAGAAATTCGCGGCGCGATGTCATCGTTCCGTACCCGACGGCCTCCCCAGTCAGTCTTTGCATAGCGCTCTCTCCTGCACACCGGCCGATCAGCCTGCCGTATTGCCTCCATCGATAGGGATGGCGGCGCCCGTAATCTGCGCCCCGGAATCGGAGGCAAGGAACAACGCAAGTGCTGCAACCTCCGCCGCGCTCGTCACGCGCCCCGTCGGACTCATTGCCTCGGCTTCTCGAAGCGCCTCCGCGTCGGATATGCCGCGCAGCGCCGCCCCTTCGTAGAGCATCGGCGTCTCTACGTCGCCCGGGCAGATTGCGTTCACGCGCACGCCCTCAGCCGCATGGTCGAGTGCCATTGCCTTGCTCATGAGCACCAGCCCGCCCTTGCTCGCACAATAGGCAACCGCATCCCGGGCGCCGACCAATCCCCAGTCCGACGCAATATTCAGGATAACGCCGCGGGTGCGCCGCAATTCCGGCAAGGCCGCCCGACTCAGGTAAAACGGTGCATCCAGGTTAACTGCAAGCGTGTCGCGCCAGTCGGCATCCGTCGTCCCTTCGGCATTCGCGCGTCGATAGATGCCGGCGTTGTTCACGAGCACGTCCAGGCGCCCGAACTCGGCGATACAGACCGTCACCAGTTCGCTGCATGATGACACCGCGGCAACGTCACCGATCCATGTGCGCAGTGCCGATCCGAGCCTCAGCAGATCGGCGGTCCGGTTCCGATCGCGGCCGGCCGCCATCACCCGGTAGCCCGCCCCGACAAAGGACTCGGCTACTGCCGTGCCAATGCCGGAACTTGCGCCGGTTATGATCGCAACTTTCGATTCCACGTTGTCTTCCCCGCCTGGACCGCCCCGCCCCGATGGACGCATGTATATCACAATCCGGACAAGGCCCTTGCCCGGCTACGCCCGACCCTGGAACTCGCCAGCCCGCGCTGCCATGATCGAACCGGACCCGCTCCGGCAGCCGATGTCCGAGGAGTATGCAATGGCGTTCGTGCAATCGATACCGGCCGACCAGGAAAGCGTCGGGACAGTTATGAAGCTTTATCCCGACCAGGGAATCCCGCTAACGGAATTGACGGAAATCGTCATGCGGAGCGGCGAGTGCGGCTTCTCGCTCGCGGAACGGGAGCTGCTGGCCGCTTTCGCTTCGGGGACCAATGCCTGCACGTTCTGCTACAACACGCACCGGGCGACGGCGGAAGCATTCGGCATCGACGAGGCACTGCTCGACGCCCTGCTGACGGACCTCGACGGTGCCCCGGTAAACGAGAAACTGAAGCCGGTCCTGCGGTACGTCAGGAAGCTGACCCAGACTCCGTCACGAATGACCCAGGCAGACGCAGACGCGATTTTCGACGCGGGATGGTCGGAGAACGACTTTCACTTCGCCGTGATGATTTGCGCCCTGTTCAACCTGTATAACCGCCTGATGGACGGCTACGGTGTGCGCAATACCGCAGCCTTCCGCGAGGAGCGCGGCCGGATGCTGGCGGACGCGGGCTACGCCTGGGTCATCGACATATTTCGCCGCGAGCTTTGAGTCGCTCAGGCCGCCGCCTCGGCCAGCGTGTCGAAGAACAGGTCAATGTCGGACCTGCGCGTGTGCACGTGGGTCGAGATGCGGAGCCGGGCACCGCCCGTCGTCCAGATCAGGCGCTCGTCGCATAGCCGCCAGAGGCGCGCCAGGCGGTCTTCATCGAGCCTGAGCTGAATTGTCACCAGCGACCCGTACATGCTGTCGTCGGCCGGCGTCAGCATATCCACATATGGCAGTTCAGTCGCGCGTGCATGGACGTATTTCGCCAGTTCGTGGATCCGTGCATAGATACGCTCGGAACCGAGCGCTTGCGCGAAATCCAGGCCGGCAATCATGCCCTCGATAATCGCCCGGTTGTTGGTGCCGAAACGCATGAAGCGGGCGGCCTTCAATTCCTTGTTGTCCCATTGCGCGGTCGCAATCACCGGGAAATGTTCGTCCAGCCGATCGTAGCGGATATAGAGGAGCCCGCAGCCCGCAGGTGCGAACAGCCACTTGTGGGGGCTGCCGGCGAAGTAGTCGCAGCCCATCTCGTCGATGCGCATGGGCACCTGTCCGGTCATGTGGGCTCCGTCGACGACCGTGGCGACGCCACGCTCACGGGCGGCGTCGCAGATTTCCCGGATCGGCATGATCAGTCCCGTGGGGCTCGTGATTCCGCTGAAGCTCAGGACCCGGGTCCCTGGGCCGATCGCCGATATCACTGTTTCGGCCAGCTGCGCGGGGCTATCCGGTGGCAGCGGCAGGCTTACCTGGCGCAGCGTGATGTCGCCGCGAGCCTCGCGTACGCGCCAGGGGTCACGGCCGCTGGGGTGTTCCTGGTCGGTAATCAGGACCTCGGCGCCGGGTTCAAGCGGCATCCCTCCCGCAATGATCGAGAGCGCCTCAGTTGCATTGTGAGTAATCGCAAGCTCTTCGACCGAACAACCGACGAACTCGGCCATGCGCGCGCGGTGTTCGTCCAGGGTCTCGTAGCCCCAGCGCGGGTAGCCATCCTCGATGTGCAGGGCCGCCGCGCGGTCGAGGTAGTCCTTGACGGCATGCAATACCTGCCGCGGGGCGACGCCGAGACTGCCGTTGTTCAGGAAAACCCGCTCCGCCGGCAGGGAGAACTGCTCTGCGCGGATCCGCTGCCAGTACCGGTCGGCGTCGAAACCAGGCTCCAACATCCCGTCTGCATCCGGCAACGCGTGCTGCTCCGGCAACCGGGCCTGGGCCGATAGGCCGAATAATGCGGTCGTGTAGGCCAGGTTACGCAGCGCTGTTCGGCGGCTGATCTTCATGTTTTCCCCCCTTGCTGCCGTGCTCGCGGACGGATATCGGCATCCCCGAACAGGATAGCCCCGCGTGAGGCGCAGGGGAATCGCCGGCCACCGCAACATCAACGGCAATGCCTCGATAACGAAAAAAAGCCGCGCCCCTCGCGGGCCGCGGCTTTCCTTTCCGAATGGTCGGGGCGGGGAGATTCGAACTCCCGACCCCCACAACCCCATTGTTTTGCGCAAAATTTGGGACCGTCCGAGACCGTCCGGGCGCTAGTGTTTTCGCGGGTTTGCGCGGTCCTGAAACGCAAGCGGCCCGCCGTCTCTGCAAGCGGGCCGCGATCATTGTCACAATGCGACAATGCGCTCAGCCCGGTTTCGTTTCTTGTAGTTTGCCCTTCGTCAGTTATTGCCTTGAAGATTGGAACTGGCCGTGACCGGCCAAGAGCAGTCACTGGATCGGGCTCGAATGCCTACGCCTTACCGGCAGCTAACGGCCAGAAGCGGACACCGGCTCTTACCGGAACTCCATTGCCGGTGCTGCGTTTCTGGTCGGTGTCCTCCGGCGGTCTACCGGAGCGCGCCGAGCTGGCACTCTACTCAATCATTGATGCGAACATCGCCAACAACAACAACTTGGTGCTTTCGTCGAGACCAACGCGGAAGCAGTAATCAGCGCCGAATTTGTGTTGATTACAACCATAATTACCGTGCCAAGCCAGCAATTCCCCGTCTTCCTTGATCTCGGCAATCCAGACATTGCACTGCTCCGATTGGTGCAAGTCCCAGGTCCGACTCACCTGCAGGCATTCCTCTTCACTGGAAGGCGCATCACCGTGTAGTACGAGTTCCAGCATGCGCTCTCCGTTTGTCAGGGTTCCATATCCCCATTCGAATTGACTGCCAAGCCAAGCCCCTTTGGGCTTGGGCAACTCTTCCAGCTCCAGTTGCCAGGTCTCGCCAGGCGCGTCCGCCAGCGTGATTGTTGAAGACACGACGTACTTAAGAAGAATCGGGTCGGGATCATCATCGATCAGGCTCCATCCCCACGCGCTTTCCAGAACACCATCCAGCAAGATATCGCCGAATGTCACGTCGGGATATTCGATACCCCAGAAGTTCTTGCGCTCCCTCTTGATCTTTGCCGTGGCGCCGGTCGGTGCGGAAACCTCAAAATCGCGCCTGAGCGTAGTTACGTCGGTTTTCCGATCAAATTCACTGTGCTCCCGGCCGACCGCCTTTACAACATAGTCGCCGAAACGGTACTTCCACCAGACATTTCCCGTGACCACCATTCTTGCCTCGAGCGACTCAAGGGCCCCTCCCGCTCTGGCCGGCGAGACCTGCGTATTGCCGAGATCAGGCGTGGTACTGCCTTTCCTGGTCGCTTCGTTTCGCGTAACTACAATTTCGTCCCCGACGGCGATTGGGCTACCCGCTGTTTGCGGACTTGCCGTAGTCGATGCCCGAGTTGTATGCCAGCCGGCGGTAAGCGCAAGCAGAACAATACAAAGAAGCGATTTGTTAACTGAGGCGTTGGTGCCCATCGTGGCCTTCCTTTCCAGGTTCCGAGAAGTTCGGCAAGTCGAGAGGGACTATTCTAGGCCAGGTGACAGCCGATGCCTGAGCTTGGGCTGACGATTTCCTGATGTAGTTTTGACGTCCGTTTCGGGTCAATAGCGGCCGTTGAGTGTTCCACCGCTTGAATGGCAGCTTTCGGACGAGACGGATCAATGCGAGGGGTATTTTGGCGCAACGCGAACTCAATGCCGCGGTCCGCTGCGCGCAAATTGACGAGCTTTGTCGCAAATTGTCGCAAAACCGAAACGCCTGATTTCTCAGGCCAGATGCAAAAACGAAAAAACCGCATAGGTATGCGGTTTTAAAATGGTCGGGGCGGGGAGATTCGAACTCCCGACCCCCACAACCCCATTGTGGTGCGCTACCAGGCTGCGCTACGCCCCGACCGATATCCCAGACGAAACAAGGGGGGCAATGATACTTGCCCCCCTCGTTCAGGAAAAGAATGAATTAGCGCCTCAGGATTCTGAGGATCTGCTCCAGTTCGACCCGCAGCTGGCGAACGATCTGCTGGCTCTGGCTGACGTCCGTCTTGGCCTCCTCCCCCATCAGGCGCTGCCGCGCGCCACCGATGGTAAAACCCTCGTCATAGAGGAGGCTCCGAATCTGTCGGATGATCAGGACGTCCTGGCGTTGATAATAACGCCGGTTGCCACGCCGCTTGACCGGCTTCAACTGCGGGAACTCCTGTTCCCAGTAACGCAATACGTGCGGCTTCACCGCACACAGCTCACTCACCTCTCCGATAGTGAAATAGCGTTTTCCTGGGATTGGAGGTAGTTCGTCGTTATTCCCCGGTTCCAGCATAGGCCTCTACTCGGGCTTTTAGTTTTTGTCCCGGTCGGAACGTCACGACACGACGTGCCGTGATCGGTATTTCCTCTCCCGTCTTGGGGTTCCGCCCCGGGCGTTGATTCTTGTCCCGAAGATCGAAGTTGCCGAAACCGGAGAGCTTGATCTGCTCTCCCATTCCTAGGGCGTTTCGCATCTCTTCGAAATACAGGTCGACCAGTTCACGGGCCTCCCGCTTGTTGAGGCCGAGCTCGTTGAACAGGGATTCCGCCATGTCAGCTTTAGTCAGTGCCATCTGCTTAATCTCTGAGTGTTGCGGCGAATTCTTGGTGTAGTTTTTGCACGGCCGCAGCCGTGGCGGTATCCGCATCGTCGTCGGTAAGGGTGCGGGATGTTTCCTGTAAAATCAAGCCTAAGGCTACGCTTTTTCGCCCGGCTTCTATGCCGGGGCCCCGGTATACATCGAATATCGTAACCTTTCGAATCAGGTCCGGCGCGGTGGACTCGATGGCGCGCACGAGATCCGTTGCGCTGACCTCGTTGTCGACGACGATCGCGATGTCGCGACGGATCGACGGAAAGCGCGACACAGGCTCTGCGACCGGAACGCGTGCCCGGAAAGTCTTCTGTGCGTCCAGTTCGAATACGACGACCTCACGCTTCAGATCGAATCGCTTCGCGATCCCGGGATGCAGTTTGCCAATGACGCCGACGAGTTCTCCGTCACGCAGTATGTGCGCGGCCTGGCCCGGCTGCAATGCGGCGTTGCGTGCCGCGACATAGGCAAATTCGGCGCTTGCGCCGGTCATGCCGACGAGCGCCTGGATATCCGCCTTTACATCAAAAAAATCAACGATTTGAGACTTCAATGACCACTGCTCAGGCAGTGCCGCCCCGAGGGCAACGCCCGCCACACGGACGATTTCGATCGGCTCCTCGAGCGTACCGTGATAGGACTTGCCGATTTCGAACAGGCGGACGCGGTCCTGCTGGCGAGCAACGTTCGCTGCTGCAATCGCAAGCATTCCTGTCCAGAGAGACCCTCGCATGACGGCCATCTCGGATGAAATCGGATTCGCAAGTACGATTTCCGAACGTGCCCCGGTGACAGCTTCGTCGAGTTCTGCGTCAACGAAACTGTACGTGACGACCTCCTGGTAGTCGCGCGTTACCAGTGCATTCGCGACTCGCTCGAGATCGACCTGCTTCTCGCTGATCGGCGTAAGCGGCAACTGGGCGATTGCCGTCGTCTCCGGAATGCGTTCGTAGCCGTAGATCCTCGCTACCTCTTCGACGAGGTCGTCTTCCATCGCTATGTCAAATCGATAGCTCGGCGGGATGACACTCCAGTCGTTACTGCGCTCCTCCTCCTCGAATCCGAGCGCTGCCAGGATAGCGGTTACCGTCGTTGCCGGGATGTCCGTCCCGAGCACCTTCTGCAGCCGCCTGCGCGTCAAGGTCACGGACCTGCGCTCAGGCATGTAGTCGTCGTGCCACTGATCGTCCAGTGGGCCAGCCGCCCCTCCCGAAACAGCAATCAGGAGCTCCGTCGCGCGCTCCACGGCCCGGGCCTGCCCGGCCGGATCGACGCCACGCTCGAACCGCATCGAAGCGTCAGTGTGCATGCCGTAAGACCGCGCCCTGCCTGCCATCACTGCCGGCGGCCACCATGCAGCCTCGAAGAAGACGTCGGTCGTCTCGTCGCTCACGGCGGTCGACAGCCCGCCCATCATGCCGGCGATGCCTACCGGGCCGCTGTCGTCGGTGATAACGACTGTATCGTCGTTGAGATCGACCTTGCGCCCGTCCAGGAGTACGACGGATTCTCCCTTGCGGGCAAGCCGCGGCCTGATCGCGCCCCGGATCTTGCCGAGGTCGTATGCGTGCAGGGGCTGTCCGAGTTCCAGCATCACGTAGTTCGTGATATCGACCACCGGATGTATTGAGCGGATACCGCTGCGGCGCAGCCTTTCGGTCATCCAGACCGGCGAGCGCGCGGCCGGATCGATTCCCCTGACGACACGACCCGCAAAGCGCGGGCATGAGGCCGGCTCGATCAGCTCGACGGGCTGCACGTCGCCGATCGACGGCTCGATGGCAGCCATCGCCGGGCCGTGCAGCTGCCGGTCCGTAACCGCGGCCACATCCCGGGCCAGCCCGAGAATACTGAAACAATCGCCGCGGTTCGGCGTCAGGTCGATGTCGATAACCGCGTCCGGAAGCCGCAGGCACTCCGTCAGCGGCATGCCTGCCGTGGCGGCCTCCGGCAGCTCCATGATGCCGTCGGCCTCGTCGCCCAGGCCCAGCTCGGCCGCGGAACACAGCATGCCGTTCGACACGATGCCGCGGATCTTGCTGCGGCGCAGTTTCAACCCGTTGGGCAGCGTAATGCCCGGAACGGCCAGGGGCGTTTTCATCCCGGCATGCACGTTGGGAGCGCCGCATACGACTTCCAGCACATCGCCATTGCCCGGCGAAACCCGGCAGACACTGAGTCGATCGGCATCCGGGTGCCGCCGAACTTCGATCACCTCGGCGACGACGATGCCATCGAGGCCGCGGCCTTCCAGCTCGACACCGTCGACCTCATGCCCTGCCATCGTCAGCCTGTGCGCCAGTTCCTCCGTCGTGATCGGCGGATCGATCCATTCGCGCAGCCAGGATTCGGCAAATTTCACGGCTATGGCTCCTGTCAGCTGAACTGGCGCAGGAAGCGCAGGTCGTTTTCGAAGAACGTACGGAGATCGGTGACACCGTAGCGCAACATGGCCAGTCGCTCGACACCCATGCCGAAGGCATAACCGGTGAACTCATCCGGATCGACGCCGGCATTACGGAGCACGTTCGGGTGCACCATCCCGCAACCGAGGATCTCCAGCCACTTCCCTTCCGACCAAAGGACGTCGACTTCGGCGGACGGTTCTGTGAATGGAAAATACGACGGTCGGAAACGCAGCTCGGCATCGCGCTCGAAAAAGCTTTCGACAAACTGGTGCAGGACCGCCTTCAGGTTGGCGAAGCTGATGCCGCGATCCACTACCAGTCCCTCGACCTGGTGAAACATCGGCGTGTGTGTCTGATCCGAATCGCAGCGATAGACACGGCCCGGCGCAATGACCCGAATCGGCACGCCCTCCTGGACCATCGACCGGATCTGCACCGGCGAGGTATGCGTCCGCAGAAGCATTCCACCGGGGAAGTAGAACGTATCGTGCATCGCGCGAGCCGGGTGATTTTCCGGGATATTCAGCGCCGTGAAATTATGGAAGTCGTCTTCGATTTCCGGGCCAGAGCGAACCCCGAAGCCAGCATCGCAGAAGATTCGTTCGATCCGCGCCATGGCGCGGGATACAGGATGCCGCCCACCAATCGCGAGACCCCGGCCGGGCAACGTTACGTCCACGGCATCGGCCGCGAGTCGGGCCGCTAGGGCGGCCTCATCGAGTTCCCTTCGGCGATTCTCGATCTGTTCGCTGACCACGGTCTTGGCCCGGTTGATCTCCTGGCCGGCCGCGGGCCGCTGCTCGGCCGGCAACTGGCCGAGTTCCTTCATGCGCGCAGTGAGCGAACCCTTCTTGCCCAGGTAACTAACCCGGACCGCGTCGAGCGCGGACAGGTCCGAAGCAGCGGCGATTTCCGCCACCGCCTTGTCGATCAACTCGGCCAGGGACTGCATCGTACTGAGTAAGCGGACTGCCGTCCCGGAGACGCTTGCGCGTCACCCGGGATGGCGGTGCCATCAGCTTTCGGTCAGCGCTGCCTTCGCCTGGGCGGCAATGGCACCGAAGGCGTCCGGATCGTGCACCGCGATATCGGCCAGCACTTTGCGATCGATGTCGATCTCCGCTTTGTGCATGCCGTTAATCAGCCTGCTGTATGACAGGCCGTGCAGGCGCGCTGCAGCATTAATGCGGGCAATCCACAGTGCCCGGAACTGGCGCTTGCGCTGCCGGCGATCGCGGTATGCATACTGGCCCGCCTTGATGACGGCCTGCTTGGCCGTCTTGAACGTCTTGCTGCGCGCACCGTAGTAACCCTTGGCCTTGGACAGGACCTTTTTGTGACGCGCTTTCGCAGTGACGCCGCGTTTTACTCTCGCCATGTCTCAATCCTCCTCAGCTGTACGGGAGCATGCGGCGCACGCTCTTCACGTCGACGTCGGCGACCTGCTCCGTGGAACGCAGGTGACGCTTACGCTTCGAGTTTTTCTTCGTGAGAATGTGATTGAGATGGGACTGGGCTCTCTTATAGCCGCCCTTACCCGTCCGGCGGAAGCGCTTGGCAGCGCCCCGGTTGGTCTTCATCTTCGACATTGTCGTCTCCGTATTTTCTAGCCTGGTCGCATGCGACAACCAGCTCGCCGCTGCAGGCGGGTATTGACTGTCCTCCCTCAGCGAGGGATTGAGCCTTTACTCACTTTTTCTTCGGCCCCATGATCATGACCATCTGCCGCCCTTCCATCTGCGGCATCTGCTCAACGGCGCCGATATCTTCGAGGTCACTCCGGACCCTGGCCAGGAGCTTCGCACCCAGTTCCTGGTGCGCCATCTCACGGCCTCTGAATCTCAACGTTATCTTGGCCTTGTCGCCATCCTCCAGGAACTCCCGGAGCTTGCGCAACTTGACCAGGTAATCACCTTCCTCGGTACCCGGACGGAACTTTATTTCCTTGACGTGTACCTGTTTTTGTTTGCGCCGGGCGGACTGGGCTTTCTTGTTCTGCTCGAACACGAATTTACCGAAGTCCATGATCCGGCAAACCGGCGGATCCGCGTTTGGAGAAACTTCGACGAGATCGAGCTCCTGGTCCCTGGCCAGGTCCAGCGCATCCCTGATGGACATGACGCCAGCCTGTTCTCCCGAAGCATCGATGACCCGTACCTGGCGGGCGTCGATCTCCTGATTGCGCCGAGCGCGCTTTTGGGTTGCGATATCCGAATCCTCCAGCCTAAACAATAACCGCGGTGTTCGTGCCGATCGCCCGGCACTGAACGAACCGCGGGACGCGAATTCTATAGCCGCCGAATCCGCGAAACAAGCCCGGAAATCGCTGATTTAGCTCAAATTCGGGGTTTTCGGCAGTCCGGGGGCCCTCGCCCGACCGTCGGACCGAAACCCGGCCCCGGGGCGGGACCCACTGGGTCGGACCATCCGGCGGGCCGGGTCTGGTGGGCGATGGTGGTTTCGAACCACCGACCTCCACGATGTCAACGTGGCGCTCTACCCCTGAGCTAATCGCCCCGGCAAATTCGACTGCGGATAAAGGGCGCACAAAGATACTCACTCACCCCGACAGGCGCAAGACCGAGATGCCTGATTCCGGCCTCAGCCCGCCTTCCGGTCAGCCAGGCCCATGGCGTGCTCGCGCAGGCGCCTGATCTCGTCCCTCAGCCCTGCCGCTTCTTCGAACTCGAGGTCGCGCGCGTGCCGCAGCATCTTCTTCTCCATTTGCTGCGCCTTGCGCAGCATTTCCTCCGGGCTCATCGCCTCGTAGCCGGACGACGGCTCGCCGATCCGGCGGGTACCACGCCCCGGTACCGGGTAAGCGGCTTCCATGATGTCGGCAACCTTCTTGACGATGGTCGCGGGCCGGATGCCGTGCTCGTCGTTATAGGCCACCTGCTTGGCGCGGCGCCGGTTTGTTTCGTCGATCGCCCGCCGCATCGAGCCCGTTTCTACATCGGCGTACAGCAGCGCGGTGCCATGAATATGACGCGCCGCCCGGCCGATCGTCTGGATCAGCGATCGTTCTGAACGCAGGAAGCCCTCCTTGTCGGCATCGAGGATCGCTACGAGCGAGACTTCCGGCATGTCCAGTCCCTCCCGCAGCAGGTTGATGCCGACCAGCACATCGAACAGGCCCAGCCTGAGGTCACGAATGATTTCCGTACGTTCGACGGTCCCGATATCGGAGTGCAGATAACGCACACGGACATCGTGCTCCTGCAGGTAGTCGGTCAGGTCCTCCGCCATACGCTTCGTCAGCGTCGTAATCAGGACACGCTCGTTGATGGCGGCCCGCTTGCGAATCTCCGACAGCACGTCATCGACCTGTGTCCTCGCCGGCCGGACCTCGATCATCGGATCCACGAGCCCAGTCGGGCGCACGACCTGCTCGACCAGGTTGTCCGAATGCTGGTACTCGTAATCACCAGGCGTTGCCGACACGTATATCGTCTGCGGAGACAGGCGCTCGAACTCATCGAACCGCAAGGGCCGATTGTCCAGCGCTGATGGCAGGCGAAATCCGTACTCCACGAGCGTTTCCTTGCGCGAGCGATCGCCGCGATACATGCCCCCGAGCTGGGGCACCGTCACGTGGCTTTCATCGATTACCAACACGGCATCGTTCGGCACGTAATCGAAAAGACATGGCGGCGGTTCGCCTGCCGAGCGCCCGGACAGATACCGCGAATAATTTTCGATGCCCTGGCAGTAACCCAACTCACGAATCATTTCGAGGTCGAACAAGGTGCGCTGCTCGAGGCGTTGGGCTTCGAGCAACTTCTGGTGACTGCGCAGGTATTCGAGGCGATCCTTCAACTCGACCCGGATCTCGTCGACAGCGGCCAGGAGCTTCTCGCGCGGCGTCACGTAATGCGTCTTCGGATAAATGGTCAGGCGCGCGACTCGGCGGGTGACCTCTCCCGTTAGCGGGTCGAAGTAGGCCAGCGACTCGATCTCGTCGTCGAAAAGTTCGATCCGCACCGCGTCGCGCTCCGACTCCGCCGGGAATACGTCTATCACGTCGCCCCGGACGCGGTAATGCCCCTGCGACAGTTCGAGCTCGTTTCTCGTGTACTGCAGTTCGGCAAGACGCCTCAGGATGCTCCGTTGGTCTATCCGGTCCCCCCGAACCAGGTGCAGGACCATGCTGAAGTAGGCTTCCGGGTCGCCGAGCCCGTAGATCGCCGAAACGGTCGCGACGATGATGGCGTCCCGGCGCTCCATCAGCGCCTTGGTCGCGGACAAGCGCATCTGTTCGATGTGCTCATTGATCGACGCATCTTTTTCGATATAGGTATCCGAGCTCGGGACGTAGGCCTCCGGCTGGTAGTAATCGTAGTACGACACGAAGTATTCGACGGAGTTATGGGGAAAGAATTCGCGCATCTCCCCGTAAAGCTGCGCTGCCAGCGTCTTGTTCGGCGCCAGTACGATGGCCGGCCGCTGAATGCGCTCGATCACGTTGGCCATCGTGAAAGTCTTGCCCGACCCGGTCACGCCCAGCAGGATTTGCCGGGCGAGGCCGTCGTTCAGTCCGTCGACCAGCCCGTCAATCGCCTGCTGCTGGTCGCCGGCCGGGTCGAAATTCGAGACGAGGTCGAACCGCGCCGGAGACTGCCCATCATCGCTGTTGGGGACTTGGCGGGTTTGACGTACCATACGCGGCGCTTCGGCAGGAGGTAAACGCGTGAGTCTAACAGTTTCGGAAAGAATGAGCCGGGTGATGCCCTCGGCGACCAGTGCCGTCCTGGGACTGGCTGCCCGGCTGCGGGAGGAAGGCAAGGACGTCATCAGCCTGGGTGCCGGCGAGCCGGACTTCGATACGCCGGAGCACGTCAAGGAGGCGGCGATAAAAGCCATCCGCGACGGGCAGACCAAGTACACCGCGATCGACGGGACCTCCAGCCTGAAGACAGCCATCCAGCACAAGTTCGAGCGGGACAACGGGCTCTCTTACCGCCACGACGAGATCCTGGTCTCCTGCGGGGCCAAGCACACCCTGTTCAACCTGTGCATGGGCGTCCTCAGTGCGGGCGACGAGGCGATCATCCCGACGCCCTACTGGGTTTCCTATCCCGACATGGTACGGGTCGCCGACGGCGTCCCGATCACCATCCCGACCGGCATCGAGAGCGGCTTCAAGATCACGCCCGAGCAGCTCGAGGCGGCGATTACCGGCCGGACACGCATGCTGTTCCTGAACAGTCCGTCTAACCCGAGCGGTAGCAGCTATACGCGGCAGGAACTCGAGGCGCTCGGTGAAGTCCTGGTCCGGCACCCGCAGATCGTGATCGCAGCCGATGACATATACGAGCACATTCACTGGGGCGACGACGCTTTCTGCAGCCTGGCGACCGCCGTGCCCGAGCTCAAGGAGCAGACCGTTACCATCAACGGCGTGTCGAAGTGCTATGCGATGACCGGCTGGCGTATCGGCTATGCGGGCGGGCCGGCACACGTGATCGGTGCCATGAAAACGATTCAGAGCCAGGTCACGTCCAATCCCTGCAGCATTTCCCAGGCCGCGGCCGCGGCGGCACTGAACGGCGACCAGGCTTGTGTCGCCGAGATGAACAGGGCGTATCGCGAGCGCAGCGACTATATCGTCGAAGCGCTGAACTCGATTCCCGGCTTCGAGTGCCGCCGGGGTGAAGGTGCCTTTTACGCCTTTCCCCGGGTTACCGGCGCAATCGAAGCCAAGGGATTCAGGGACGATTACGAACTCGTGGACCTGTTCCTGAAGGAGGCAATCGTGGTACTCGTCCCCGGCAGCCCCTTCGGCGCACCTGGTTACGTCCGGATCTCCTTCGCCTGCTCCATACGCGAACTCGAGGAGGCCGTCCGGCGCATGGCGGCGATCATGCGCTGAGCGCCCGGAAATATGCTGAAAACCTGCCGGATCGTCCCTTGACTTGAGATAGGTGCTGGACCAGAATTCCGCCCCTCGCGAAAGTTAGCGAATTGCCCTTCCCCGGTAGCTCAGTTGGTAGAGCGACGGACTGTTAATCCGTTGGTCGCTGGTTCGAGTCCGGCCCGGGGAGCCAAATTTACGGAAGGTCCTCGACTCGAGGGCCTTTTTTTTGCTCACGCCCCGCGACCGGAGCCCGGCGCGCCCACGGTCGCAGCGTCGTGTAGCCGCCCGGTAAGGCGACACTGCAGCCTGGCGCGCCCGGATCCGGATCACCGTGATGCTGTGATCGATTCGTCGCGCTGTCGCTTCAGGACTTATACTGCTCCATTCAATGCTCTTTGCGACACGAGCGCCCGGCGAGTCGAATCCGGGGCGGCGCTCGGAGTCAGGGACCCGCAGCATGGCAATTTCCGCTGAGAAGAAGATTCAGGGCATAGCAGCGCTGCCGCACAGGAACGATTTGCAGCTGGAGGTACTCCCGCAGCCGGACGACACGACCTGCGGCCCGACCTGCCTGCACGCCATCTACCGGTACTGGAATCACGACGTATCCCTGGATCAGGTCATTGCGGAGGTCAAGCCGTTGCCCAACGGCGGGACGCTGGCGGTGATGCTCGCCTGCCACGCCATCCGTAACGGCTTTGACGCCGAAATCTACACATACAACCTGCGCATGTTCGACCCCACCTGGTTCACCGGCGACGTCGACATCGCGGAGAAGCTTCGGCAACAGAACAAGCACAAACGGGGCGTCCGCTTCGGCCTGGCCACCTACGCGTACCTCGAGTTCCTGAAGCTCGGCGGCAGGCTGTGCTTCGAGGAACTGAACGGCCAGCTGCTGCGCCGATTTCTGAAAAAAGACATCCCGATCCTCACCGGGCTCAGTGCTACCTACCTCTATCGTTGCGCGAGGGAACTCGATGACAAGTACGACGACGTCAAGGGCGACTCGTCCGGTCACTTCGTCATTCTGAGCGGCTACGACAAGGAAGCCCGGGAAATCACGGTTGCCGACCCGCTGCGCGACAACCCCGGATTCAGGGCCCACTATTATCGAATCGGGATGGACCGGCTCATAGCCGCGATCCTGCTCGGCATCGTTACGTACGACAGCAACCTGCTGATTATCACACCCAGGGAACGAAGCCAGCCAAAGTAAGTCATGCCAATACTGATCGTTGTCGAAGACCCGAAACTCTGGCCATTGGACGTACCGGACACGGAAATTGTCCCGGCTCGAAAGTACCTGACCGACAAGCGCTTCATCGAAATGAAGCGCGCCAAGGTCTTCAACCTTTGCCGTACCTACGGCTACCAGACCACCGGCTATTACGTGTCGCTGCTGGCTGCCGCGAGGGGCCATAAGCCACTGCCGTCGGTCACGACGATCCAGGACCTGCGCCAGTCGGCCGTGCTTCGCGTCGTTTCGGAAGACCTCGAATACCTGATTCAGCGCGCACTCGCGCCGATACATTCCGACCGCTTCGATCTCAGCATCTACTTCGGCCGCAACCTGGCGAAGCGCTACGACCGGCTTTGCGACGCGCTCTTCGGGTATTTCCCGGCACCCTTGCTGCGGGGGGAATTCGTGAAGCTCGACGATGAATGGCATCTCCGCAGCCTCCGGCCCATTGCCTCGAAAGACATTCCGGATTCACACAGGGCCTTTGTCGTCGCCCAGGCCCGACGTTTTTTTGCCAGGCCGAGAATTTCGGACGTCGAGCGACCGCGCTACGAACTGGCGATACTTGTCAATCCGGACGAAATCGACGCTCCCTCCGATGAAGCCGCGATTCGCCGCTTTGTTACCGCGGCCAGGAAGCTCGGCATGCGGGCGACGCTGATCGGGCGCGAGGACTACGGCCACATTGCCGAGTACGACGCGTTGTTTATTCGGGAGACCACCGCCGTAAATCATCACACATACCGATTTGCCAGCCGCGCGGCGGCCGAAGGACTCGTCGTAATCGACGACCCCGAATCGATCGTGCGCTGCACCAACAAGGTCTACCAGGCGGAGCTATTCGACAAGCACAATATTCCGAGCCCGAAGACACTGATCGTCCACCGGGACAACGCCGGAGAGGTCGGGGCCCAGCTCGGGTACCCGGTCGTTCTCAAGCGACCGGACAGCTCTTTTTCCGCCGGCGTCAAGAAAGCCAATGACGAGGCCGAACTCGCCGCCCTGCTGGCCGACTTCTTCCGCACCTCCGAATTGGTCGTGGCACAGGAGTTCATGCCGTCCACATTCGACTGGCGCGTCGGCGTACTGGACGGCAAGCCGCTCTATGTCTGCAAGTACTACATGGCCCGGGGTCACTGGCAGATTCAGCAGGCAAAGGATGAGAAGCACCGTGTTTACGGCAAGTCCGAAACGCTGGCCATTGCAGATGCCCCGCCAGCCGTAGTGGATCTCGGGGTGCGTGCCGCCAGCCTGATTGGCAGGGGCCTTTATGGCGTCGACATCAAGGAGACTCCGTACGGCCTGATGGTCATGGAGATTAACGACAACCCGAGTATCGAAGCTGGCTGCGAAGACGCTGTGCTGAAAGAGGCTTTGTACGCCGCAATCATGCAGAGCTTCTACGATCGCATCGAGCAACGCGGCAACCAGGGACCATTGAAATCGTGAACGACGAACGCGAACCTTTGCACTTGTTTCAGGCCTTCGGCATCGAGCTGGAGTACATGATCGTGAGCTCGGCCGACCTGTCGGTACGGCCCATAGCGGACGAACTCCTGAAATTGGTCGGTGGCGGCTACGAGATGGAGGTAGAGCTGGGACCGGTCGCCTGGTCCAACGAGCTGGCGCTCCATGTCATCGAGATGAAGACCAATGGGCCGTCGCCGTCGCTCGGCGGCCTCGGGGCGCTGTTCCACGAGCATACGCGCCGCATTGACGACCTCCTCCGTCCATTCGATGCGCGTCTGCTTCCGACCGCCATGCATCCCTGGATGGACCCGGACACCGAGCTGCGCCTGTGGCCGCACGAGAACAACATTATCTACGAGACTTTCGACCGGATATTCAGCTGCAAGGGCCACGGCTGGGCGAATCTCCAGTCCATGCACATAAATTTTCCGTTCGCGAACGACCGCGAATTCGGCCGCCTGCACGGCGCGATCCGGATGGTTCTGCCGCTGTTGCCCGGCCTGGCCGCAAGTTCTCCGTTCGTCGACGGCCGCCGCAGCGAGTTCCTGGATACCCGACTGGAGATGTATCGAAAGAACGCTGCGCGTGTCTCCTCCGTGACTGGTCATGTCGTTCCCGAGCGCGTCTACACGAAGAGGGATTACGAAGGAAAACTGCTGGCCGGCATCTACAAGGACCTGCAGCCACTGGATCCGAAGGGGGTTCTGCACCACGAGTGGGTCAATGCACGCGGCTGCATTGCTCGCTTCGACCGCATGGCCATCGAAATCCGCCTGCTCGACCTGCAGGAGTGCCCGCAGGCGGATATCGCGGTGGCGGGCGCCGTGATCGAGGCGGTCCGGGCCCTCACCGAGCAGGCCTGGAGCAGTAATGCCAAGCAGCAGTCGTGGGACGAACGCGAGCTCGAAGCACTGCTGCTCGCCGGCATACGGGATGCTGACGATGCAGTTATCGAAAACAGGGCTTACCTGGATTGCTTCGGCTTTCCGGAACGAGGCCGGGCACGCGTTCGCGAGCTCTGGCAGCACCTGTTCGAGCAGCTTCTCAAGGATCATCCGCAGCGCGGGGAGTGGCAGCCGGTACTGGATCTGTACCTGGCCGAGGGCTGCCTCGCCCGCCGGATAGTGACATCCGTCGGTCCGGCCGTCGATCAACGAAGACTGCAGGACGTCTATTCGAAGCTGGCAGCAGCGCTGGCCGAGGGTCGGCTGTTTCGGGCCGAGTCGTGACGCAGCGTCGGCTCGTGCTCACCTGCGAGCACGGCGGCAATCGGGTACCCGCCCCCTACCGGCAACTGTTCGCCACGCGTGCCGCGCAGGCGGCGCTCGACAGCCACCGGGGCTACGACCTGGGCGCGCTGGCGCTGGCTCGACGCCTGTCCCGCCAACTGGCGACCGAACTGCTGTACAGCACGGTGACGCGGCTGCTCGTCGAGCCCAACAAGACGATCGGTCACGCGGCGGTATTCTCGGACTTCAGCGCGCTACTCTCCGACGCGGAGCGGCAGCAGGTGCTGGCACGCTACTATCACCCTCATCGTGAGCGGGTGACGGCGCGCATCGACCGGCTGGCGGCGATCGGCGCGGACGTCGTGCACGTTGCCGTGCACAGCTTCACGCCGCGGCTGCGCGGCGAGACTCGGCGAGCCGATATCGCGTTGCTGTACGATCCGCGGCGACCCGCCGAGCGCGAATTCTGCGCCGCGTGGGCGCACTGCATGCGTCAGCTGGATCCGGGACTGTGCTACCGGAAGAACTACCCTTACCGCGGCAGGGACGACGGATTCACGACCTGGCTCAGGGGCCGGCACCCGGACCCCCGCTATCTCGGCATCGAGCTGGAGGTCAACCAGCGGCTGCTGGTGGGTGCAAGGCAGGAGCTGCCGCGGGTTGTGTCCGTGGTCGGCCGGAGCCTGGCCGGTTTGCTGGGCCGCCGTCCTCAGACCTGAACGAGTTCGCGCAGATAAGCCCGGAACGCGTCGCCCACGCCCTCGTGTTCCAGGCCGTAGGCTACCGTCGCCTGCAGATAGCCGAGCTTGCTGCCGCAGTCGAAGCGTCGGCCTTCGAACGCATAGGCGTGCACGGCCTGCTCGGCCAGCAGATCGGCGATAGCATCGGTAAGCTGGATTTCACCGCCGGCGCCGCGGCCCGTCGTGGCCAGCTTGTCGAAGATTGCCGGCACCAGCAGGTATCGACCGACGACAGCCTTGGTCGACGGCGCATCTTCCGGCTTGGGCTTCTCGACGATGCTCGAAATGCACTGCGACCGGCTGCCATTGTCGTCGAGTCCGACGATACCGTAGCTGGACGTGCTTTCCCTCGGCACCTCCTCCACCGCCACGATGCTGTTGCCGTGCGTCGCATAGTCTTCGGCCATCTGGGCGAGGCACGGCGGATTCCCGGCGATGAGGTCATCCGCGAGGTGCACGAAGAACGGCTCGTCGCCCACCACGGGTCGTGCGCACAGCACCGCGTGGCCCAGCCCGAGCGGCTCGCCCTGTCGTATGTATATGCAGGTGACGCCGGGCGGCACGATACGCTGAATGGACTCCAGCAGGTCCTTCCTGCCGGACGCTGTGAGGGCCCTTTCCAGCTCCGGGTCGGTATCGAAGTGATCCTCGATGGCCCGCTTCGAACTGCCGGTTACGAACACCAGTTTCGTCGCGCCCGCTGCCACGGCCTCTTCGACCGCATACTGGATCAGGGGCTTGTCCACGACGGGCAACATCTCTTTCGGGCTCGCCTTGGTGGCCGGCAGGAACCGGGTTCCGCGACCGGCAACCGGGAATACCGCGGCTCGGACAGGTTTCGGCACAGGCTGCTCCACCATTCGTTCGGGAGGGCATCATAGCCAATGCCGCCCAATGATTGCAGTGAGCAGGTCACAAGCTTCGGCGGAACCAGGTGCCGGGCCGAGGCCGGCCGGCGGGCAGTCCCCGGCATGCCCCGGCCCGGCTTCACGGTCTACTTCCGCGGCTTGGCGTCCTCGGAACCAAAACGGATGTTCTCTCGATTGATCTCGATGGTCCGCGGCCCGATGCCTTTGACCTGCATCAGGTCTTCGTAGGACTTGAACGGTCCGTGCGCCGCGCGGTACTCGACTATCGCGGCCGCCTTGGACAGCCCCACTCCCGTCAACTCCGTCG